>ENA-ORMR01000110-ORMR01000110.1-human-gut-metagenome-genome-assembly--contig:-NODE-110-length-96759-cov-44.976857_pt1 | contig 96759 bp, 74 predicted proteins | sample MGYA00242107_ERZ509003 | MGnify/ENA primary metagenome ERZ509003 (study PRJEB26280, sample SAMEA2338699) | human gut metagenome | biome: human gut; feature: human-associated habitat; material: faeces...
GCAGATTGTCGAGGACGAGATAACCCGGATTAAGAACGACCCGGAGCTATGCCACCTGATAAAAGAGGAAGAATAACCGATATTCTTTCCTGACAGACAGTATTTTTACTAATTTTGCAGACAAAGAAATGATTATGAATGAAAACCAAAATACGGAATGGAAAGAAAGCTGGCGTGACGAGTATCTGAAATGGATATGCGGCTTTGCCAACGCCACAGGTGGCAAGATATATATAGGTATGAATGACAACGGTAAGGTAGTCGGCGTTGCCGATGCTGACAAACTGCTGGAGGATATACCGAACAAAGTACGTGACGTGCTGGGTATTATCGTGGACGTGAACCTGCTGGAAGAAAACGGGCTGAAATATATCGAGATTGACGTACCGCCTTATTCCAATCCTATCAATTACAAAGGTCAGTACCACTATCGCAGCGGCAGCACGAAACAGGAGTTGAAAGGTGCGGCGTTGAACCGTTTTATCCTGCAACGTACTGGCAGGCATTGGGACGAGTTTCCCATAGAGTGGGCAGGCATAGAGGAACTTTCCCCAAGCGCATTAGACCGTTTCCGCAAGGAAGCGGCGAGAAGCGGTCGTGTGGACGAAGATGTGTTGAAAGATACTACCGAAAATTTGCTGCACGATTTGCGGCTGATTGACACCCAAACCAACCGCCCGACCCGTGCCGCCTTGCTGTTGTTCCACCCCGACCCGGAACGCTTTGTAACCGGGGCTTATATCAAGATAGGTTTCTTCCGGGATGATAAGGGTAACTTGGAGTTTCAGGACGAGGTTCACGGCTCTTTAATGGAGCAGGTGGATAAGGCAATGGATTTGATAAAGACCAAATACCTGATTTACCGCATTTCATACGAGGGCATTTCCCGGCGTGAAACACCGCAGTTCCCGGTGGAAGCTGTCAGGGAATCACTGATGAATTGTGTGGCACATAAAGACTATGCCAGTGCCGTACCCATTCAGATTAGCGTGTTCCCCGACCATATCACCTTTTGGAACGCCGGGCAGTTGCCGGAAAGTTGGACGACCGAAAAACTTTTTGAAAGCCACCCGTCCTCTCCCTATAATCCGTTAATCGCCAACGCCTTTTTCAGAAGCGGGGATATTGAAAGCTGGGGACGTGGCTACAAGCGTATCTTGGAAGCTGTCAGTGCATACAAGTTGTTGCCGCCCAAACTTGAAATGTTAAGCGGTCTGATGATTACCTATTATACCGATATACGTTCGCAGCTATTGGCGCAGCGGGTGGATGAAAGGTATATTTCAGTTGTCGAGTATGCAGCCAAGAACGGACGTGTCACGAACTCGGACGTACAGAACATTTTGGGAGTAAGCAAGCCTACAGCATCCCGCATACTCCAACAAATGAATGGTTGGCTGGAAATGCAGGGTAAAGTGGGAAAAGGAACTTATTATGTTCCTAAATGGCTCACTAACGTATCGCAGGTATAATGCAAATTTTAATAAGTCGTTGATTATAAGGCATAAGGTCTATAATTAAATGGCTCACAAATGGCTCACCCAAAGAGAGTGATTAACTTCGCTCTCTTTTTTTATGCCCTTTTCCAATACTGCAACCAATGGTTGCGGAATTTCATCCCACCCGGACAAATCGGGACACCACAGGACAAATTCGGACAGCCCTTGTCGCCCATCCAAATATAGCATATTTAGTCGCTACCTTTGGACGGGACTATTCCCGTAACCACTAAAATTCCAATTATTTATGGCAAACAGAATGACCCCGCCCGAAGAGGGGCAGGAAAAAGACGTGCTGCTGGTCTTGGATAAACAGCAGGGCAAGGTGAGTGCCGTTAAGGGTATCGAAAAGGACGGCAATTTGCAGACCGTGCCACCCACTACCGGGCACGGCGGCGAGTTCATGCAGGTGGACAAGAACAGCGATGTGTTCAGCAACTTCATTTCCAACTTCTACCGCAAGTATCAGGACACTTCCGGGCTGGAATTGTTCAGCGTCAAGGCTTCCGAAGCAGAGCGGGACGCAAAGGCAATCGAGGACAACCACCGTAGCCCTACACCGGAGGGCGACAAGCGGGCTGAAATGCTTCGAGTTCCGAAGCCCGACTTCCACGAGTTCAAGCAGGGCTACCGCTTCGACCCGGCAAAAATCGACTGGGAAAACCTGAAAAAAGTCGGCATCACCGCCGACACCCTGAAAAACACGAAGGACTTCGACCGGGTAATGCGCGGCTACAAGTCCCGCAACACCTACACCGTTTCGGGAACAGTGGGCGGTTTCTACCTCAAACCTACCGATGTCAAGCTCTCTTTCTATCAGGCAAAGGACGGCACGGTAGTACCCAAGCTGCACGGTGTGCAGCAGGACGAGAAACTGTTGCAACGCCCGTTCCATGAACACGGGTTCACCAAGCAGGAACAGGGCAACTTGCAAGGCACTGGCAACTTGGGCGGCATCGCTGAAATCAAAGACCCGAAAAGCGGCGAGCAAATCCCCGTGTTCGTCAGCCGGGACAGGTACACGCACGAATTGGAGTATATGCGGGCGGACAAGTGGAAATGCCCCGACACCATTTGCGGCGTGAAAGTCAGCCCGGAGCAGAAAGCCGCCTTTGAAGCCGGGCAAGCGGTGAAAATGGAAAACCTGCAATTCAGGGACGGCACGAAGCGCAGTGCCTATTTGCAGGTCAGTGCGGTGGAGCGTGGCTTGGAGTTCCTGCCGAGGTCTGCCGTCCAGTTCTTGCAGCAGGGACAGCAGCCCGCAGAGCAGCAGGTAGCCGGGATAAAGGACGGCAAGGGCGTTGAGTTCAACGGTCATGTGCAGCTCGGCGCACAGGGCAAATCCCCCGACAAGGTGCAGCCGAAAGACGTTACCCCCGCCGCCGAGAGCCGGACACAGGTAGCGGTCAATTCGGAGGGCAAGACCAACGAAGCCACCAAGCAGGGCAAAGAGCCGCTGAAACAGGGTCAGCAGAAGCCCACCGCCAAGCAGAAAGAGAAGCAGGAGAAAGCGCAGGACAAGAGCCTGAAAGCGGACAAGCCCAAGAAGTCCAAAGGAATGAAAATGTAATATCCACCATTAAAAAGTAAAGAATTATGATTGCATTGATAGCAGAGAAGCCCAGCGTGGCAAAAGACATCGCCCGCATCATCGGGGCTACCGGGCGTAATGACGGTTATCTTTCCGGCAACGGGTATATGGTGACATGGGCGTTCGGCCACTTAATCCAGCTTGCCATGCCGGAAGCCTACGGCGTGGCGAACTTCCGCAGGGAGAGCCTGCCCATACTGCCGCCCGATTTCCAGCTAATCCCCCGTCAGGTGAAAGCGGAGAAAGGTTACAAGGCAGACCCCGGTGTTCTGAAACAGTTGAAAGTGATAAAGGAAGTGTTCGACCGGTGCGACCGGATTATTGTCGCCACCGATGCCGGGCGTGAGGGTGAGCTAATCTTCCGCTACATCTTCCATTACCTGAACTGCCGGAAACCATTTGTGCGCCTGTGGATAAGCAGCCTTACCGACAAGGCAATCCGTGAAGGGCTGGAAAACCTGCAACCGGGAGAATGTTACGATAACCTCTACCTCTCCGCCAAGTCCCGCAGCGAAGCGGACTGGCTGATAGGGATAAACGCCACCCAAGCGTTGAGCGTAGCCGCCGGGCAGGGGGTGTTCTCGCTGGGCAGGGTGCAGACACCCACCTTAATGATGATATGCAGCCGCTATTTGGAGAACAAGAATTTCGTACCCGCCAAGTTTTGGCAACTCAAAGCCCATACCGCCAGCGGGGGGATAGTTTTCACCACCCAATCTACCGCCAAGTGGGAGCAGCAGCCCGAAGCCATAGCCGCCCTGCAACGGGTTAAGGATGCAGGGCAGCTTGCCGTGAAATCCGTTGAGAGGAAAGAAGCCAGCCAAGAACCGCCGCTTTTGTACGACCTTACCACGCTGCAAAAGGAAGCCAATACAAAGCTGAATTTTTCGGCTGATAAGACCCTATCCATAGCGCAAAGCCTGTATGAAAAGAAAGTGATGTCCTACCCGAGAACCGGAAGCCGCTATATATCGGAGGACGTTTTCGATGAAATGCCGGATCGTATCGCCCTGTTAGGGCAATACCCCCGCTTTGCCGGGTATGCCGCCGGGCTGGGCGGCACACCCCTGAACCGCCGCAGCGTAAACGATAGCAAAGTGACCGACCACCACGCCTTAATCGTTACCGAGAACCTGCCCGGCGAACTTTCCAAAGACGAGCGGGCGGTTTACGAGCTGGTAGCCGGGCGTATGCTGGAAGCCTTTTCGGGCAAGTGCGTGAAAGACGTTACCACCGCCATATTGTCGGCGGGAGATACCGACTTCACGGTAAAAGGGTCTGTGATGAAAGTAGCAGGCTGGCGTGCCGTGTTCGGCGAGCAGGAAACATGCGGGGATGAAGAAGCCGCCAGTCTGCCGCCGCTCCAAGAGGGCGAAAGCCTGCCGATTTCCAACGTGGAACTGTTGGAGAAGCAGACCAAGCCGAAACCGCTGCACACGGAAAGCAGCCTGCTTGCCGCAATGGAGAACGCCGGAAAGGAACTGGAAGATGCCGAACTGAAAGCCAGCCTGAAAGATGCCGGGATAGGCACGCCCGCCACCCGTGCGGCGATTATCGAAACGCTTTTCACCCGCCAGTACATCGTGCGTGAGAAGAAGAACCTTGTGCCTACCGACAAGGGGCTTGCCGTTTACAGGATTGTCAAGGACAAGAAGATTGCCGATGCCGAAATGACGGGTATGTGGGAAACCGCCCTTTCCAAGATAGAAGCGGGCAGCATGGATGCCGACACGTTCCGAAAGGGTATCGAGGTGTACGCCGCCCAAATCACGGCGGAACTGCTATCGGTGCAGCTATCTGTCGCAACTGGTGAAACCTGTCCCTGCCCCAAATGCAATAACGGGCGCATCCTGTTCTACCCGAAAGTGGCGAAGTGTTCCAACGTGGATTGCACGCTTACCATATTCCGCAACAAGTGCGACAAGCAGCTTTCCGACAAGCAGATTGTCGAGTTGGTGACGAAACGCAAGACCGGGCTAATCAAGGGCTTCAAGGGTAAGAACGGCAAGGTTTTCGATGCTTCGCTTGTGCTGGACGAACAGTTCAATGTCGGTTTTTCATTTCCCGAAAAGAAAGCGAAACCGAAGAAATAGCCTATCTTTGCTACTGAAATTTCATTGTGATAGGTTTTGCAACTTATAATAATTGAAATTTTAGTGGTTGCGCCCGGCGGGAACCGGGCGCATTTTCAAAAAACTTTTCAATTTTTTTCTGTTATAACTTCCTAATATACAAAAAGAGTTACCTTTTTGTAACTATCTTACTGTCTTGTAACTTCTTTTTTTATACTAAGTATATTTATATCTTTGCAATCGAAAAAGATACTTAATATATCATGTTTACCGCATTGGTATATTTGTTTGGTGTCTTAACAATACATTATTAACTAATAAAAAAAGAATTATGCACTACACTGGAACTATTTGGCGACCGCCTTACGAAGCATACTCAATGCTCATTCAAGTAACAGCTGGATGTACTCACCATTCCTGCAAATTTTGTACTTTATACGAAGATTTACCTTTCAAATTCAGGCTATCACCAATTGAAGAGGTAAAATCGGATTTAAAGGAAGCAAGTTATTATTATAGACACGCACAAAGGGTGTTTTTCACAGGTGCAAACCCATTTGTGCTTAGTGTGAATAAGCTTAAAACACTTGCGAAAATGGTACATCAATACTTTCCTGCTTGTCAGAGTATAGGGTGTTTTGCACGAATTACGGACATTACCCCTAAATCTGTTACAGAATTAAAAGAATTGCGAGAACTCGGATATGATGGAATTACAATCGGAGTTGAAACCGGATATGATGAATCTTTGATTTTCATGAGAAAGGGATTTCTATCAAAGGACATCATTGAGCAATGTAAGAAATTGGAAGAAGCAAATATTACCTATAACTTCTTTTATTTGACAGGAATTTATGGTAGAGGAAAAGGCAAGATGGGGGCAAAGGTAACAGCAGAAATTTTCAATCAGCTTCATCCGCAAATAATTGAATCTTCAATGCTTACAATTTATCCAACTTCGGAACTGTATAAGGAAATACAGGCTGGTAACTGGAAAGAAGAAACTGAAATTGAGAAGTTGGAGGAAATGAAGACTTTGATAGAAAATCTTAAAATTGATGCTCGATTTGTAACGGATGGGGCATCCAACTTAATTCAAGTTAGAGGCAATTTGAAAACAGATAAACAAAAAATGATTGCTTTTCTAAAACAACAAATAGCAGAGCAAGACGAAGCTTATTTGAGAAGCTATCGTGAAAATCTGCCACATCTATAAAATCTATCTAATGAAAGCGGATATTAGAGTTATAGTAAAAGGTGTTCAACAATATGCTGATTATATTGACGAGATAGTGACTAATGCTATTGGAAAATATTCAATTGTTAATGGTCTGCATATTGTTGAATATCGAGAACTATGTAAAGGTGGACATATCATTGAAAACAAATTGGTAATCAGTAATAAATCTGTTTGTTTATACCGAAGTGGAAGTTTGTTCTCTGAAATGTCTTTCATAGAGGGAGAATGTACGGAATCTGATTATATTAATACAGATGGAGAACTCAATGTAAAAATCAAAACATTGTCTTATCATCCTACAATTGGTGATAACAATATTCATATTGAGTTGAATTATGACTTATTCATAAATAACCAGTTCCTCTCGAATAACTCCCTTACCATATTTGTTAATGAAATTGCATTGTAAACTATAATATTATGACTTTATGAAAATAAGAATAATTGATTTGTTGAAAACAACTACCTATAATATTAATGTAAGCGTAAACGGCTGGGTACGAACGCATAGACAAAGTAAAAACATTAGTTTCATTGCAATAAATGATGGTTCAACTATTCATAATCTGCAAATTGTGGCTGAACATGAAAAGATAAAAAAAGATTTTCTTAAATTGGTAACTACCGGAAGTGCCATTCGGGTAGATGGTATGTTTGTACTATCTGCTGGAAATCAGCAGCATAGAGAAATAATAGCCCAAAATATAGTTTTATATGGCACTGCCGACCCACAGGAATATCCTTTACAAAAGAAAGGACACTCGTTAGATTTTTTGCGGAATATTGCTCATTTGCGGATGCGAACAAATATTTTTGGAGCGATATTTAGAGTTCGTCATAATTTAGCTTTTGCTATACATAAATACTTTCATGAAAAAGGTTTTTTCTATTTTAATACTCCCATAATAACTACATCTGATGCAGAAGGAGCAGGAAAATTGTTTGAAGTAACAACGGGTGATAATCAAGATTTTTTTGGTGTCCCGGCGAATCTAACTGTATCAGGGCAATTGGAGGGTGAACTGGGGGCTTTGGGATTAGGAGCTATTTACACATTCGGACCAACTTTTAGGGCTGAAAACTCGAATACTTATCGACATTTAGCTGAATTTTGGATGGTAGAACCCGAAATGGCGTTTATTGACATCAACGATAACATGGATTTAGCGGAGGACTTCTTGAAATATGTAATTCGCCATGCTATTGAAGCGTGTGAAAGTGATTTGATTTTTTTGAATAATACAGTAAATAGTGGTTTAATCGAAAGGTTACATTCAGTAGTAAATAACAAATTTGTTCGATTGCCATATTCACAAGCAATAGAAATATTGAAACAATCAAACAGAGAATTTGAAATTCCAATAGTGCAAGGCATGGATTTAAGCTCTGAACATGAACGTTTTTTAGTTGAAGAATGTTTTTGTTGCCCTATCATTGTTACGGACTATCCTAAAGAAATAAAAGCTTTTTATATGAAGTTGAATGAAGACGGTAAAACTGTACGAGCAATGGATATTTTATTTCCACAGATAGGAGAGATAATAGGAGGTTCCGAGCGTGAATCAGATTATCTGAAATTACGCCAGCGAATGGAAGAATTAGGTATGAATGTGAAACAATTATGGTGGTATCTTGAAACACGAAAGTTCGGAACTGTTCCCCATGCAGGATTTGGGTTAGGATTTGAAAGATTAGTGTTATTTGTTACAGGAATGTCAAATATTCGTGATGTGATACCATTTCCACGTACACCGAAAAATGCCAATTTTTAAATCTTTTAAGTTTGAACGGTGCAAAAATACATCAATGAAATATTACTTCGCATTAATGAAGAAATGGAATTGCGTGGTATTGATGAGAATATCAATACAGAAGATGCATTATATATGATAGACGTTATACGTCCATTGTTTGAAAAATTGCGAGAAATGACTATCGCATACGAATTTCAGAGTGAACAAGAAGAAATTCATTTTTTCAAAGAAATAAAGCCAGATATTCTTGGTAGGTACATATTCTTTCATAAAGTTGTTAGAATTGAAATGAAACGTCCTATTGGCAGTGATGATGTACAGAGAGAATATCTTCATAGCCAATTAAATAGTCTGAAATATTTTTTTGACCAAAATCTTGATTTTTACCAGTATTACCGTTCAAGAGCAACGCATTTAGATACTTATTACTTTGTTCGATATAAAAGTAACTTTCGGTTATGTTTAGATTGCAATTTTTTGGACAAAGACCCTGCTTTTTCAACCGGATTTGACTATAAAGTGGCAAAAATATTATCTAATGAAATGTTGCGTATATATTTAAATCGCCAGTTACAATTATTAGATAGAAAAACGCAGATTGCGGAAATACGAACTTCGCTTTCAGATTTTAGTTTAAAATGGACTGGCTCGAAATCTGAAGCAATAGAATGGGGATATGGATTGTTTGCTGCAAAATCCTTGAATTATGGAAATGCTACGATAAAAGAAATTATGGCGTTTATCGAAGCAGCATTTGGCATTGAATTGGGAGATTACTACCGAACCTATTTAAGTCTTAAAAATCGAAAGAAAGACCGAACTGCTTTTTTCACATTCATAGTAGAGCAACTGCAAAAGCGTATGGATGATGATATTCTGTAGATAAGATATTTAGCCTATTAGAAAACTACCATGTTATTAGCAACTTGGTAGTTTTTCTTTTTATACAGACTGGCAATATGAATAGGACTGAAATATGCAATTTTCTCTGAAATTCACTCCAAAAGACATTGAAAATAATTTCAACCAAGTTGATATAATCTTGTATTTTTTATCTTACAGAAAGATGCAATTTTGCGGCAAATCAATTAGTTATCATTTATGGAAATAATAACATTCGAGTCCAAAGCCTATAAGGAACTGGACAACAAGATTACCGCTATTGCCGATTACATCTTCAACCATGCGGAAATGGCAAAGCAAAGTGAAGAAGATATGTGGGTGGACAGCTACGAGGTTTGCACGTTTCTGAAAATAAGCGAAAAGACCCTGCAACGCCTGCGAGTGTCGGGTACTATCGCCTATTCCAACATCAGGGGACGCTACTTCTACAAGGTCAGCGAGATACGCCGGATGCTGGAAGAACGTCTGATAAGGAGCAACAAGGAGAACATCGACAACCTGATAACCAACCACCAACTGTATGCTAAGGAAAGAGGAAATCTTAGAAAGAACAAGTAACGGGCTGGCGGTATTCAAACACTACCTGCCCGGCAACTGGCGCATAGGTCGCAACTTCCTTAACCCGCTGTACGAGGACAGCAAGGCTTCCTGCAACATCTACTTCGACCGTCATAGCGGTATGTATAAAATGAAAGACTTCGGTAATGACAGTTACAGTGGCGACTGTTTCTTCTTCGTGGGGCAGCTAAAGGGGCTGGACTGTAACCGGGCGGCTGACTTCGTGGAAATACTGGAGATTATAGACCGGGATTTGGACTTGGGGCTGGCTTCTGACACTCCGATTTCCGTTTCTCCTGTAACCGTCCGCCGGGCAGTTCCGGACAAACCCGAAGAAACACCCGAAAAGCCTGTCAAGCCCTACCAGTTTCGGGAACAGAAGTTTCCGCTTGCCGAACTGGTGTACTGGCAACAGTATGGCATCACGCCCGAACTGCTGGAGCGTTACAAGGTCTGTTCGCTCCGGGAGTACCACAGTGAAACGGCAGAGGGGAAACCGTACACCTACACTTCATCGGTGGCAGAACCTATGTACGGCTATAAAGGCAAACAGCACATCAAACTGTACCGCCCGTTCTCCACGCCCCGCTTCCTCTATGGCGGCAACTTTGGCGAAAACTACTGTTTCGGGCTGGAGCAACTGCCCGCCAAAGGTGACACGCTATTCATCACGGGCGGCGAGAAAGACGTGCTTTCGCTGGCGGCACACGGTTTTCATGCTATCTGTTTCAACAGCGAAACGGTAACTATCTCGCCTACGCTGGTTTATCGGCTGACATTCCGTTTCAAACACATCATCCTGCTTTTCGATATGGATAAAACGGGAAAAGAATGTTCACGCAAGCAGGAAAAGCTATTGGAAGAATTTGGCGTGAAACGCCTGTTACTCCCGCTTCCGGGAACGAAAGAGGAAAAGGACATTTCCGACTACTTTAAAGCCGGGAACACCCGTGAAGATTTCCTGAAACTGTTTATCGAATTTTTAGACAACCTGTATAGCGACACATTGATTATGCTAAAATCGTGCGAAATAGATTTCAACAACCCGCCCGCCAAAGCGCAAGAGATTATTTCGGCGGGTGACGTTCCGTTAGGAACACAAGGCAACCTGTTCGGCATTACCGGGGGTGAGGGAACGGGAAAGAGCAATTATGTAGCCGCAATTGTGGCGGGCTGCATCTGTCCGGTTGGTGCGGAAGTAGATACGCTGGGCGTACAGATAACCGCCAACGGCAGGCACAAGGCGGTCTTGTTATATGATACCGAACAGTCGGAAGTACAACTGTTCAAGAATGTAAACAACCTGCTGACACGCGCCAAACAGCCGGACAAACCCGATGAACTGAAAGCATTCTGTCTGACGGGTATGTCACGCAAAGAACGCCTGAACGCCATTGTGCAGAGTATGGATAAGTTCTATTACCAGTACGGCGGCATCCAATTGGTCGTCATTGACGGCATCGCAGACCTTGTAAAGAGTGCCAACGATGAAGCGGAAAGCGTGGCGGTGATAGATGAACTTTATCGGCTGGCGGGTATCTACAACACCTGTATTCTTTGTGTGCTGCACTTTGTACCGAACGGCTTGAAGTTACGGGGACATTTGGGTAGTGAGTTGCAGCGCAAGGCGGCTACAATCCTTTCGATAGAGAAAGACGAAGAACCCGCCCAGTCGGTGGTAAAAGCTCTGAAAGTAAGGGACGGAAGCCCGTTGGACGTCCCTTTGATGCTCTTTGCATGGGACAAAGAAGCGGGGATGCACGTGTACAAAGGGGAGAAACCCCGTGAGGAAAAGGAGAAGCGCAAGGAAAGGGAACTGGTGAATGTCGCACGTGACATCTTCGGTCGGCAGACACGCATCACCTATATAGACCTTTGCGAGCAGTTGCAGCAGGTCTTGGACATCAAGGAACGTACTGCAAAGAGTTATATCCGCTTCATGCGGGAAAGGGACATCATCACCAAAGACACAGCAAACCAAAGTTTCTTTGTTGTAGGTTCATATAATCTTCAATAGAACATAACACCCCATAAACGTATGGACGAAACTTGTGTGGTTCATGTGTTTGTGTCCTGCCATGTTGTGATAACACGGCAGGATTTCTATTATTTGCAAGGTTATTCCAGTGATTTTTACTACTTTTGCAAAAGTAACATAAGAAAATAACGGCGATTGAACAGCTTCGGCTGTGATTTCGTCTTTATATATAACATATACGTTCGCCGAACGTCCCAATGCGAAAACTGGCACTTTTCAAAACGAGGGGATATTCAGCGCAGGATATGCTATGTTTTATCATAGCGTGGTCTTGCCTGTTCCTCGTTTGGGTATTGCCAGTACCTCGCATTGAAGCAGTGTAAGAGCCACGCTTCTTTTTTTGGGGGGTATTGGCGGGCAGTTATCAAAGATTATTAACTGTTAAAACCAATATTTATGGGGCAGATAAAATCATTTATAGCACTATCTCTTGACGGTTTTATTGCGTCTGTCGATGGAGAATTGGATTGGATTCCACAAAGCGTAAGGGCGATACCTAAAAGTTTATTTGAAAATGCTTCTTGCTTATTAGTCGGTGCTAATACATACAATTATCTTTTTGAGCATTTAGATGGGCAAGTTTATAAAACAAAGCCTATTTATGTCGTTTCACATTCCGATTATAATATACTCCCCAATAGCAATATTTCATTTCTTACTGAAAAGCCATTGGATGCAATAAAAAGATTGAAGCAGCACCATGAAATATTAGTCATCGGAAGTGCTAAATTATTAACGGAATTAATTCAATTAGAATTATTGGATGAAATAACTATTTGCCATATTCCGGTTTTTGTAGGAAAAGGAATAGGCTTTATCGGAGAAACATTTGGTTCTTATTGGCAATTAGTAAAATGTCAATCAAATAAGGGCGCAATATTTGCGACCTACAACTATAAGAAAAAGCAGGATGATTAACTATCCTGCTTTTTCTTAATTGATTCCATTTTATTACGATGTTTCAAAATTTCATCGGAATGTTCCAATGCCCACTGAATAATTCCATCTAAAGGCAGCATAAGACTTTCACCAAGTGCTGTAAGGCTATACTCTACTTTAGGAGGTATTTCGGGGTATAATTTACGATTTACCAACATATCCGCTTCTAATTTTTTCAATGCCGTAGTCAGCATCTTTTGAGATATGTTAGGGACATTGCGCATTAATTCATTAAAACGCATTGTCCCATTTTTTTGCAATAAGACCAGTATTCTTAAAGACCATTTATCACCAAAACGGTCTATAATGCCACACGCTGGACATACCGCTTCTCTATAATGATTTTCTTCCATATTTTTTATCTTTAAATAATTGTCAATCAACAAGAGTTACCTTGTGGTAAGCATCTTACCTTTATGTAAGTTCTTTTTTTATACTAAGTAACTTTATATCTTTGTTTGCGCAAAAGTAACTAAATATATTGGAAATACAAAATTTGGTGTGATTATAAAATGGATAAATCAATGGAATTAAAAAGAATGCAATTTACTGGCTCTGTTTGGAGACCGCCTTACGAAGCAAATTCACTATTGCTTCAAGCCACTATAGGATGTTCACATCATAGGTGTAAATTCTGTAGTTTGTATAAAGACATGCAGTTTAGAGTTGCTTCCCGTGAGGAAGTTGAAAGGAATTTAGAAATAGCCCAGCTATATCAGCCAAAAGCACGAAGAGTATTTTTGACTGGTGCAAATCCGTTTGTACTTAGCTTTGAAAAACTGAAAATACTTGCCACTTTAATAAAGATATATCTTCCGGAAGTGCAAAATATCGGCTGTTTCGCTCGAATTAGCGATATAAAACAAAAGACAATAGAGCAATTGATGGAATTACGTCAATTAGGATATGACCGAATTTCTATCGGGACAGAAAGTGGAGATGATATTACGCTGTCACAAATGAATAAAGGGTATTCTGTTATGGATATTGTTGAACAATGTCGAAAATTGGAGAATGCTGGCATTGAATATAATTTCACATATTTGATTGGGCTTGCAGGAAAGGGGCAAGGGGAGCGCAATGCTATTAATACGGCTGATACCTTTAGTTTGTTGCATCCGTATATTATCAATGTGCTTTCTTTAACCGTATTTCCCGATACAGTTCTTTATGAGGAAATAGGAACGGGGACATTTGTTGAAGCATCGGAATATGAACGGATAGAAGAAATGGAAATGTTTATAGAACGATTCCAACCGTCTAATTGTGTTCATCTTTTAGCAAACACTGTATCTAATCCCATACCTTTTATTGGAGTTCTACCCAAAGAAAGAGAACGGATATTAAAAGAAATACAGTCCATTAAAAATAATTTCAGGGAAGAGGATTTAAGAGATTATCGTAAACGCATAAAATCGTTATAATGGCAAAATTAGAAACAAAAATAAGTGGTATTGATTTTAAAAATCCTGTAACAGTTGCATCGGGAACTTTTGGATATGGAACAGAGTTTTCAGATTTCTTTGATGTGTCTTTATTAGGAGGAATATTTGTAAAAGGAACAACGCTATATGCGCAAGAGGGTAATCCGTACCCTCGAATGGCGGAAACTCCATCAGGAATGTTGAATGCAGTTGGGCTTCAAAATAAAGGTGTAGATTATTTTGTGAATAATATATATCCGACAATAAAAGACATAGATACAAATATGATTGTAAATGTTGGAGGAACGACCATCGAATCTTATGTAAAATGTGCCGAAACAGTAGCCACATTAGATAAAATTCCGGCAATAGAGTTAAATATAAGTTGTCCGAATGTAAAACATGGAGGTATGGAGTTTGGAGTAACAACTAAAGGTGCAGCATCCGTTGTTAGTGCAGTCAGACAGGTTTACAATAAGCCGTTGATTGTTAAGCTATCCCCAAATGTAACAAATATTGCAGATATAGCTAAAGCAGTAGAAGATGCAGGGGCAGATGCTATTTCTATGATAAATACAATTATGGGGATGGCTATAGACATAAATTCTCGTAAACCTATCTTATCTACTGTAACTGGTGGGTTGTCCGGCTCTTGCATCAAACCTGTTGCATTACGAATGGTTTGGCAAACATATAAGGCTGTTAAAGTTCCGATTATAGGTTTAGGTGGAATATCATCATGGCAAGATGCTATAGAATTTTTCCTTGCTGGTGCTACCGCTATTCAAATAGGGACATATAATTTTATAGACCCGACTATAAGCCTAAAAGTAATAAACGGCATCAATTCATATCTTGACGAAAATGGTTTTTCTGATATACAGGATTTGACAGGTGCATTAGGAGGGATTTAAGCCAAAATCTTAGTGCAAGGTGCAAGTATATATTTATATATATAGCTTGCACCTTGCACTAACCGCAGAATATTTATATTCAATGATTTGCATATTTCAAAAGAAAGCCATATCTTTGAACCCGAAAGTTAGGCAGACAAACAGCGGTCAAAGTCGGACAGGCTTAACGGTTGAAAATCGTTACTGTTTCGTTACCTATTTGAAATTTTGAAAGCAAAGTAGCTGAAATATAAGCGGTTAGAGTTGTGGGTTCAAAGCCCTGTCTCTCCGCCAAGCAAGCAGCCTCACTGGGGCTGCTTTTTTTGTGCCCGGGAGAGAGGGATGAAGTGTTTCGACGGAGTTAAAATCGAGGTCGGAAAAAGATATGTCCATAACTTGCTGATTTATGTAGCGAAGTTATGGACCGTATGATGTGCGCGAAAAGACGCCTATTTTACAAGAAAATCATAAAACGGGGTATAGTAGAAATTGTTCGGTTGTAGATAAAGCTTGTTATTCTTGAAATCAATAACAATGTTAAACCGCTTAAGAAAATTATTGCCAATCATGCCGTCAATATCTTCTTTGCTTTGCATTCCAGTTGTTAGAGTAGAGAATGCTCCCGCTATTTTGGGCATTATATAAGGCCCGACAATCACTTCATCAAAAAATACATTTTTCAATTCGCCGCTACCTCCGTCTGAACTTGCAATGCGAGAAATCGCAAAAGGTTTCTGTGTTTCAAGAAGATTGTTTTTATTTACGAAGGGGGTATTTAAGTCTATTATGCGGTCGGAACCGGTATCTACTTCAAGTAGAAGATTATGAGTTCTACCATTCAGTTTGACATTAAGATTGATAAACGGCACATCATATTTATATACAAAAGGAATTGACACATAGGAATTATCAAAATTGAAAGTGTCTTTGGGATAGCAATATATTTTGAAATCGTCATAATTTATTTCAATATTGAAGGCAGACAATCCGTTGAGACCGAAAACTCCATCCCAATATTCGGGTGGATACGGTATGTGTGCGCACCCGGCTTTGTCATATTGTATAGAACCGACTTTGACAGAATTGTCGTTGCTGTACTGTATGGAATTTTCGCCGGAAGTTCCCAAATTATCAGCAACTTCTCCGTCGTGAATAAAACCTTTGAGTTTTGGAGAGTTTGTGTTAAGAACTATTGAAGATGCGCCGGTGTCAACGAGGAATCGTAGAGAATCAGACCCATTTACAAAGGCGGTAATGTATATACGGCTGTCTCCGGCTATGGCAAATGGTATTTCTCCAATAGGTGTATCTTTTATCATTCTTGCATTTGCGTTGAATGACATCAATACGAAAATGAATACTCCGAAGAAGTGTTTTATTTGTGATTTCATGGTGCAAATTTACGAATAATCTACGAGGTGTCACAGAAATACTTCAAGGTTGTTGACGCGGAATATACAGCAGTCGCGTATCTTGCGGCACTCGCCGGAGGAAAGTATCTTTACGTTCCTCCAGCCGCCTTATGGCGGTCATACCATAGGCTGTGTTTATATTCAACCGCCGCCGGCGGTTGCTGCGCCATTATATTGGAGCGGTACCGCGCTCGTGGCGTTGCGAAAGAACCACCACAAACAGCCAATATACTGCAAATAAGCCGAATAAATAGACAAACCATACGAAACCATATTTAGTCGCTTATTTTTAGCTATATTTGCAGAAACTAACTATTCCGACATATGACTACCATTCTTTATGCACACCCCTATGCGGGCAGCTTCAACCATGCTATTCTGGAGACCGTAGTGGCCAAGCTCGAGGCTACAGGCCGCGAATGCCGCGTACTCGATCTGTATGCCGACGGCTTTAACCCCGCTCTCGAGGCCGACAGTCTGCGCCTGTACAGCAACAGCGAGAGCGCCGATCCGCTTGTGAACAAATATCTGGACACGCTCATCGCCTCCGACGAATTCATCATGATCTTTCCCATCTGGTGGTCGACGATGCCCGCTATCGTCGACGGTTTCTTCGACAAAGTGATGCTTGGCGGCGGCAAGGCTTTCGGCTACGATGAATCGGGGCGCCTCGTTCCCGCACAGATCCATATGAAGCGCACGGTGATGATATCGACCTCTGAGGCTCCGACCGAAATCTTCAAGCCGTTTTTCATGGGTTATTTTGCCGACAACGTTCTCGCGACAGTCGGTATGACAAATGTAGAATGGTACAATTGCCCAGCGACATCGCACGGCCCGGCCGAAAACCGCGAGAACTTCCTCGCCATGGTCCGCGAACTGATCTGAGATAATTAGAAGTTAGAAATTACAAGTTAGGAGTTAGAAGTTGGCTGAGCCACCACTCCTAACTCCTAACTCAAAATCGTCCCGGAGGGACGATATCGTGTATAGCCCCGGGCAGCGCCCGGGGTTGCGACGATATGATATATTCAGTTCCGGAGGGACGTCTTGTGGGTCATATAGACGCACCACAAGACGTCCCTCCGGGACTTTTGGTGACGGGTCCTCCGTGTCCCCGGGCGTTGCCCGGGGTTATACACGATAACGTGCCTCCGGCACTTTTGTAGTTACAAGTTAGGAATTAGGAGTTAGAAGTGGGAGGCTGCCTTTAGCGGGCGCCGGCAACTCCTAACTCCTATTTTCTAATTCCTAACTCAAGTTGTTACAAGATACAAATTAGGAGTTAGAAGTGGCGGTGCTGCCAACTTCTAACTCCTAATTTGTAATTTCTAACTACCCTTAGTACTGAATAAGGGAGGTAACTTCGGCGTCGGCCGGGAGGGCGGCGCGGCCGTTGAGGGCGGAAAGCTCGATGATGAAGTTGATGTAAATCTTTTTCGGGTTGAGGCTCTTCACCAGTTTATAGGCAGCTGCCATGGTGCCGCCGGTGGCGAGGACATCGTCGTGCAGCACCACGATATCGTCGGGGCCGATGGCATCGCGGTGTATCTCGATTGTGTCGGTGCCGTACTCCTTGGCATATTCCTGGCGGATGGTGTCGGCGGGCAGCTTGCCGGGCTTGCGGCAAGGCACGAAACCGGCTCCAAGCTCGAAAGCCAGAATAGATCCGCCGATGAAACCGCGCGATTCGATGCCTACGACTTTGGTGACACCCTTATCGCGATAGAGCTGCGAAAGATCCCAGCCGATAATATGGAGCGCGCGCGGATCCTTGAACGCTGTGGTGAGGTCCTTGAAGAGGATGCCCTTGCTCGGGAAATCCTGGACGTCGCGGATTTTGGACTTGATGTATTCCATTAAATATAGTTTTATAATTATTTGATTTTCGAATGATTGAGTCTAAATTGTTTCACGTGGAACATTATTCAGCGGTTCATAAGTAACAGCAGGATACTCACATCGCTTGGCGAGACGCCGGGAATCCTCGAAGCCTCGCCCACACTTGCGGGCTTGTGGCGGTCGAGCTTCTGTCGGGCTTCGGTAGACAGAGCCATAATCTGCGAATAGTCGGTATCAGGCGATAGCTTCACGTCTTCGAGACGGTGGAGCTTTTCGGCCACGAGCCGTTCGCGGGCAATGTATCCTTCGTATTTGATAAGTATTTCGGCAGCCTCTACGATTTCGAAACGGCGATTTTCGGGCAAAGAATCGACCAAAGCCGCCAATGGCTCGACGAACGGCGCTATCGAGAGGATGGAAAGCTGAGGACGCTCGATGAGCGAACGGAGTTTCACGCCCTGGCGGAGTTCGCTCGTACCTGCATCTTTGAGCAGGGCCTCGACATCGGCGGGGCGCACGGTGAGCGTATCGGCAAGTTCTATGATGGCGTCGCGGAGACGTCGTTTTTCTTCGAGGAGCGAATAGCGGTGTTCGTCGGCGAGACCGAGGGCATATGCCAGGGGGGTAAGGCGCATGTCGGCATCGTCCTGACGAAGCAGGATGCGGTACTCTGCACGGCTGGTGAACATGCGGTATGGCTCATCGACACCTTTGGTCACCAGGTCGTCGATAAGCACACCGATATAGGCCTGGTCGCGGGCGAGCACGAGCGGTTCTTTGCCCAGCAGCTGAAGAGCGGCGTTGGCGCCGGCTACCAGTCCCTGGCCTGCGGCCTCCTCATAGCCGGTAGTGCCGTTGATCTGTCCGGCGAAGAACAGACCGGGCACAAGCCGTGTCTCGAGCGTGTGGCGAAGCTGTGTGGGGTCGAAGAAATCGTACTCTATGGCATAGCCCACACGGTAGAGCTGGGCGTTCTCGAGGGCCAGGACAGTAGATATAGCGGCTATCTGTATATCCATGGGCATCGACGAGGAGAAGCCGTTGACGTAGTATTCCTGCGTGGTTTCGCCTTCGGGCTCGAGGAAGAGCTGATGCTGTGTCTTGTCGGCGAAAGTAACGATTTTCGTCTCTATCGACGGACAATAGCGCGGACCGATACTCTGAATCTGGCCGTTGTAAAGCGGCGAGTCGGGCAGCCCGCGGCGCAGTATAGCGCAGGTCTCCTCGTTGGTATACACGGTGTAGCACTCGCGCTGACGGAGTGTGCTGCGCACCTCGGGGAGGTATGAAAAATGATGGAAATCGTCGTCGCCGGGCTGTGGTATGGCCTTGGAGAAATCGATAGTGCGGCCGTCGAGGCGCATGGGCGTGCCGGTCTTCATGCGGGCGGCGGTGAATCCGAGAGAACGCAGCTGCTCGGTAAGACCGTGGGATGCCGGTTCGGAAATGCGGCCGCCTTCGAACGACACACGCCCTATATGCATCAGGCCGCCGAGGAAGGTGCCGTTGGTGAGCACTACCCTCCCCGCCCGGAATGTCGCGCCCTCCGAGGTGTGGACACCGGCGAGGACATTGCCGTCGAAAACAAGCGAATCGACGTTGCCCTGCCACAACGACAGATTGGGAGTATTCTCGAGAATCTCGCGCCAGAGGGCCGAGAATTTATTGCGGTCGGCCTGTATGCGCGGGCTCCACATGGCCGGGCCCTTGCTGCGGTTGAGCATGCGGAACTGTATGCTCGTGCGGTCGGCCACGATTCCCATCATGCCGCCGAGAGCATCGATCTCGCGCACGATCTGGCCTTTGGCAATACCGCCCACGGCCGGATTGCAGCTCATCTGCGCGATTTTGTTGAGGTCCATCGTCACAAGAAGTGTACGCGCACCCAGACGCGCGGCCGCATGGGCCGCCTCGCAGCCGGCATGGCCGGCGCCTACTACTATTATGTCGAAATCGAATCGCAAAACAATAATTCTTGGTTAGTGAACATCATTCGCCGAGCATGGCGAGAGCCTTTTCCTCGGCAGCCTCCATGATCTCGCGCTCGCCCGGACCCTTGTCGTTGATACCGCACAGATGCAGCACACCATGGATAATGACGCGGAGCAGCTCGCGGTCGTAGTCCACACCGAGCATCTCTGCATTGGAACGCACAGTGTCGAGCGATATGTACATATCGCCCCGCAGCATGGCAGCCGTGCAGGTATCGAAGGTAATGATGTCGGTATAGTAATCGTGACTCAGGAAGCGACGGTTGACGTCGATAATCTCCTCATCGGAGCAAAAAATGTAATTGAGGGAACGGACAATTCGGTTGTAAGAAGCCGCAACTTGGACAATCCATTGCTCAAGCTGCTGATAATCAAGCTTCGGGGTGTCAACACCCGAGGCAATCCATTGAAAAGCGGGCGTCATATCATTAAATTACTTGCAAAGATAAATAAAAAATAGGAAAAACACCGCTCACAGATTGTTCAAAAATAAAGAAAGCGTAACGCGAGCGCAACATGTTGAACAACATTGATTTAGACGAACAGAACACGCTTTGAGAATCGATTTTTCAGACTCCCCTGCCCTACCCTCGGGTAAAAATACGATTCTCAGTCCATTTTTTTGTATCTTTACCACAAAAAGAATATGCCCAGGCTGAACGACTTCATGGAGTGCCCCGATCTGGCGCCTTTCTACAATTTCTGTCTTGCAAATGGCGCAACGGTAAAATACGACAAAGGCTGCGCTTTTGTCGACGAAGGCTCGCTCTGTCGTTACATCGCCGTAGTAAAGTCGGGATATTTCAAATATGTGGTCTTCGACAGTGGGGGCGACGAACACACTACCGGATTCTCTTTCGAAGGAGATATCGTGACAGACTATGTGCACTCTTTCCTGTACTCGCAGCCCTCGACCACATCGATAGTGGCAGGCGCCGATGCCGAAGTCGTGAGAGTGCCCATTGCCCGGATGCGCACATATATCGAAAACACCGATCCAAATTATTTTACGCTCGCGGCCTCCGTTCTCCTGAAGGAAGCCTACAGCCGGTATATCGACATGCATCGCTTCTCGCCATTGGAACGGTACGAAAAACTTTTGGAACGTGTCCCCGGACTCCTCACCCTCGTGCCGATGCAGGAACTGGCATCCTATCTGGCGGTTTCTCGCCGGCAATTCCAGCGCATCCGCGCACAGGCGGGACATTTGTCCCACGACAGATGAAACATATACCGTAATTTTGGGGAATAAAATCCCCCGGATATGTTCAGGAAATTAGCGACTGTAGGGCTACTGATAGCATCGGCCCTGTGCACTCCCACCGCGGAGGCTGCCAAAATATATCAGCTGGCCAATGCCCGCGTCTACCACAAAGGCGGCCCCATAAGCGAATATACCACAACCACAGGGCTATCTATGCCACGCAAAAAGGATGCCCTTCATCCGGTGGAAAACGTATATACCAAAGCGCAGAAGAAAAGCGCCGAAATAGCCCCGGCCGATGTCGACTCGGTTGTGGCATGGCTGCCGACACAGCCCGACAAGCGCTATACATTCGTATATCTGCCCAAATACGGATGGTGCTTCCTCCTTGACAAAGCGCCGCAATCCACCGCTTACGTCTATTCCGACGGCGGCTACCGCATCCGCCCCGACGGCGGTCTGTGGTTCTTCGACACCCAGAAACTGATTGTAGAACGCGACGGCAAGACCGCCGATCTGAAGAATTTCTTCGACATGAAGCCCGATAAATTCGCCCGGGAAGTAGCCGGAATATCAGGCGGAGACACCGCTCTGGAAGCTCGCCTGAAATACCTTCTGGGCCGCGAACATCCCGACAATTACGTGCGTGTGGTGAAGATGGACGGCGACACAATCTTCGGCTATCTCCACAACGATGCCAAGACAATAGCCAAAAATCTCTTCTCGAAATCGGGCTCGCTGCAGCAATATATCAACATCAGCGAGGAGCCCGACAGCAAGCGTACGCGCTACTCCGCCGACGACGTCAGCGAGATACAATGGTTCGACAACAACATCGCGCCGAATACGAGGGTATCGATGTCGATGAATGCCCCGCGCATGTTCAAGGCCAAGAACTATACCCGCGGCTTCACATGGCTGTGGGACCGGCGTCCCGGAGGCTGTATAGTCAAATGGGAAGCATGGGAGACCAGCGGCGGCAGAAATCCCGTCAGCCGCCTTGTCCCTGTGGTAAGTGTATATTTCGAAGGCGCCAAAGGCGCGTTTATGCTCTATTCCAACGGTTCCGTAAGCCTTGCCCTGCTCTACCACTACATGAAGGACGCGGCACCCGAATTCCACAAAATGCTGAAAGAATACTATGGCGATAGCCCCGATGCGAAGGCTCACATCAACGAGATCAAAGACAACCCGTCGACCATCCTCATACTATACGAAGAATACCTCAGGACTCACGAACCTATAGACGACCGGCCCGACGCCAAAGTGTCGGACGACGAAAAAGAAGACAAGGAAAAAAAGTAAACAATGGCGGCCCTTCACACCGTGCATCTAACATTTGAAAAGGGACCCAGGCACAGCAATTGAAAAAGGACCCACCCCATGGGTAAGTTTAACCTGGACAGTGTTGATAAAACAAACCAACATCAACGCGTCCACAAAATGTTACACAAGGAGGAAAAGACATCCATCATTCAGTCTTATCGCCGCGAAGGGATGAGCATGAGCCGCAAGACGGTACGCAAGTATCTCCGGGAGTTCGAAAAATAGACGGGTCCCGCTCCCACATCCGGGGAGGTTGACGACTATCTTCTGACAAAGCCGAAGTACGACAGCAGCGGTCGTGTTCGGCGTGTGGTGACCGAAGAGGTGCGCCCGCGGATTGACGGCTTTATAGCCCGCAACCGGGAGAATGCGGCGGTCGGGCTGAGGAGAAATGATTCACTTAAATAACAATGTGTCACAGGGTGTCGGCAAATATGGACGGATAGAAGGATCCGCTATCCATAACATTAAAAATGCAAGTTGATTAAGTTTATTTTGAAAATTTATGCTATCAGCCCCGTTGTAAAAAACTTTTGCATCATTATAGCTAAAAGAGAGATTGCCATCTTTTATAATGTCTAGTTCGTAATATATCGGATTATATACTCTATTTTTTAATGGCGTTAACAAATGAGCATTATTAGTCAAAGAATCAATCCCCCAACAGATTGTATTAATGTTATTTTTAATAAAGGATAAAGTGTCAGGTATATCTTGATTTGCGTAATCAATATGGTTCCTTGTTGTGCCGTTATAAAGATGAATTTCTGAAGAATCCGATACTATTAAGGACCATATAATTCCATGATGTCCGGTGCAATAGAATATATAATCGTTTTTATTGATAGATATGCCTTGTTCGCTCATCAGTGATTGTATCCATGCCCGCTGTTTGTCAATGTCACAAACAGTATTTGTAGATTGTGCATTGACAAACAACATCGAAATAATGAATATAAATAGAACTGATGAGATTAAACTTTTCATTATCTAAAACTCGGTAAAAGAGAACAACCGGGGAATGCGCCATTTGTAACATGGTTTTCGCCGGTATTAATAAAAGGAATTCCCATTACTCGCAATATAAGGTTTTCTGTTTGAATAGCATCTACATGCTGGTTTAAATCGCCTCTACCAAGCGCTAACGATCTTCCATGTCCTATTATTTCATGCCCCGTGGTTACTGCTCTACCGTTAGGATGAAATGACGACTTTTTGAAAATTAATGAATATGTTCCGTTATTAGTGGGGGTCGTAAGCCCACCGCCACCTTGATTTTTGATAAAGGCTACAGGGAACCCGCCATTTACATCTAGAATGGTAGATGTTGGTAAATCAGGATGGTCGAACAATGGTGCAAATACTTTTTCAGCCGAATAGGATAAATTCCCTGTGTCCTCTATATATTCGACTTTGTGCACGTCATCAGAATTAATCGTGTTGACTACCATCTGAACCAATGCCTGCTGATCTTCGTTTAACGAGATACCACTAAAGGTAGCAGAAAGTGCTTCTGACGATATCGGAGCAAATGATTTTCCATTTTGTTTCTTGCCAGATTGCACTATCAGATTCCTAAAGTTAGCAAATTCATCGCCCGGGAACATTGCTCTAAAGTCTTCAACAGCCATTTTAGCATCCTTTTTGGTCACACCTTCAATTACACATCCAGTCGGGTCAACACAGTTGACTGGATCTCCACCACAGTAAGAATATGGTGATAAATGAGGATATGCATGACTACTTAGAGGATAAAGCAGAAGTGATATTACTAATAATTGTATTTGTTTCATTTTGACAGTGATTTTTCTTGTATTTTTTGAGCCTCTATTGCTTGCTGTTTTCGTCGTTCTCGGATTTCTTCGGTTTCCTCAGTCATATACGTTTTGTCAAAGCCCCGTTTCGTTTCATCCATCAAATGTATCAGATATGCAGCATAATCATCGACGATATTTCCGGTTATTACGAGATAATCTTGAATTATTCTCTCAAGCGATTTGCCTCGAATTATCCAGGCAGTCGGATTCATGGGATAAAATTCAAGAGAGCGACTAGCACAGTAATATGTAAACTCATCGTAACGATTGAACTTTTCACAATATCCAAATGCAAGTTCAGCCATCTGACAAGCAACTGTTTCGGTATCTGTCAGAGGTGTCATGTATGTTCCGACCTGGACAGCGGAATCGCAAATTTCAAAATCCTGCTTAATCCACCATGACGGATTCATCTGATTGGTTGTCAATTCGAGATTTATCCATTCTTCCGGCGTAATATTATCTTCATCTTTATACATAATGTAGCAATGTCGCGGAGCGTGGGCTAATGACGCCTCGACGTTTAATTCACTTGCAAGGATTTTATACATCCAAGGGAGTGAACGACACTGCCCTTTATGTGTTTTTAGCGTTCTGCTGACAAATTGACATTCCCAAGGCTCTTTGTCCATTGAAAAAGTTTCAAAGTCATAGGTGTACGGAGTATATCCATTCCCGGAAAATGGGCTGACAATATATGAGCTGATTGCCATTTGCATACCTGTTTTGTATGTATGGAGCTTATTTACAGCGTAGAAGGAGAGTATAAATCTCTTTATTCTATCTATCTCATCGCAGAAATCAGTTTTATAATCCAATTTCCCCTCATAATATGCCCATTCCGCAAGAAAAACGGCTCTCTTTATTGACAGACTGTCTCGTCCCGCAAGCATATCCGACATTTCATTAAAAGCAGACACATAATAATCCTCAGCTGTCATTGATTGCGCTTTTACCGACAGCTGCAGCGAAAATAATAGAAGATATAGCCATAACCACCTCATATTGCAAATTTAATAAAATCATTTGAATAAGTGTATTTTCAGAATATGTTATACAACATCAGTTCCAAGGCGAATAACCGAATCAATTTCTTCAACCAGATCAAGAACAATGACGACCACTGCGTGATAATGTCCCACGACCAGTTCGGCAAGATACCGCAATCGCTGGAGATGGAGCAGCAAATCCTTCAGGCGGAACTTGATACAGTTGATGAGAACCTCGAAGTGGTGAAGCAACAAGGGCATGATGTGTCGCGTGGTATACTCAAAGGTCTTATCAAGCGCAAGGAAAACCTTACCGCAAAGATTGCCACTATCCAGTACCAGATGGACCAGAATAAGGATGCCGTCGTTGACTTCAAGCAGATGGGTATCGACCACATATTTGTGGACGAAAGCCATTATCAGAACTTTTTGCGGCTACCGATTTTTACGCATATAGCATTGAATTTTAATGATTCAGCTATTGCATTAGTTCCGATTAATTTTATGTTGGGTCATTCACCAACTAAAACATTAAATGATAGCATCAAGATTGAAACCAAAGTTCCCGATGCTCCTTCAGACCATGAAGGACATCGGCTACGCTGGCGCCTACATCGGTGAGATCAGGCGTCTTGGCCATTGGATTATAAGCCAGGAGGGCGCTAATCGATGGAACGACTACTCCGAGATTGAAGCCGTAATGAGAGAAATGTATCACAACCGCCACACCTTAACCAACCATCTCATAGTTCCTCCCGATATGACAACCTGAGTGTGGAGTTCACACCGGGAGGCTATTTATATGTTCATAACTTTTGCCCTGAGACATCGTCGTTAGTGATGCGGGCTGCTGTTTTCTTCACAACCGCATTGAGCGAGCCAAACCTATAACTGAACGATACGCCGAAATACGATTGGTGATACGATGTCTGAGTTTGCTCCGATATGAGGTCGGAATTGATTCCGTAGTTGCAGAATACCCGCGTACGCGGTCCGAAGGGACGATTGGCGCTGACACGCACAGTCAGCCGGTCTTCCTTAAGGAATGCGCGCTGCAGGCTCAGTCCATAGTGAATGCCGTCGGCACCCATTTTTGAATAGGAGTAGACACTGCCGATATTACCGCTATACCAGCTTCCGTAGACGCGAAGCTGAAGCTTCCAGGGCAGTTTCTGCGAGATATTGATATAGGGATTTATAATCCCGCGGGTCTCTCTAAGACCGACCGACGGATATTTGTAGCTGTTGAGACCTCCCCATAGATTCATCATCACCTGGGTCTTCGCGAACGGCGACCACTGGCAGTAGAGGCTCACATTGAACTGCCGGGAGTGATTGATATTGCCGTAGGTGTAGTAGGTATGCTCGTCGACAACGGTCTTGAACTGACCGATGTTATCGTTGCTGAAATTGGCGCCGAGAGTGAAGTCGAGATTGAATTTGGCCTTGATGAGGCTGTAGTTGAAGTTTATCTGATTCTGTGTGGAACTCTTGAGGTCGGGATTGCCCTGACTCGTCACCAGCGGTGTCTCGTTGACCGTGGGATCGAGGTAATAGACGCCGGGACGGTATATGCGGCGGTTGTACGAAATCTTGATGGTGTTGGCGTCGTCGGGATTATAGCTCAGAGCGACATTAGGTGCGAAATCGCTGAGATTGCTGCCGAACTTGCGTGCGTCGCCTATGAGATATTTGGCCGAAAGGCGCGAAAATTCATAGCGGAGACCTGCGCGGGCGCCGAATTTTTTGAGCTTGAGACGGTAGTCGAAATAGGCTGCGCCGATCGAAGTGCGGTGTATGAAATCGTCCTCGGTCCCGTTGGCACCGATATAGTCGCGGCGGGTAGTGGAGTGGTTGTTGCGATGCACGAATTTGCCGCCGACATCTACCTTGTGCCTGTCGCCGACGGGCCGCGTCCAGTCGAGCTGCACCGTGTGCTCGGCGTATTTCAGATGCGAATCGGCATCAATGCCCGTATAGGCCATGGGCGGATTCACCATATCGAAGTATTCGGTCTCCTCTGCCCTCTTCTGATTGGTGGTGCTTATCTGGTATGATAGCGTTATGGTCTCGCCCTTGCGGCGGGTGCTGCGCTGATAGTTGGCCACACCTCCGAAATCGAGATAGCGGTTTTCGCGATAGCCCGTGCGGCTGCGGTAGCTGTAGACCGGCGAACCGTCGGCCTCCGACAGGCTTGTATAGGCGGTGCTGAACGGATCGGAACCGGAAAGATAGAAATTACCCTCTATAGTTATCAGATTGAGCGTGTCGGGCTCATAACTGGCCTCAAAACCGCCGTATCCGGCGTTGTTCCGGCTGTAGCCGTCGGTCGTGGTATAAAGCTCGCGCCCGCTCGACCGATAAGTGCCTTTCTGCCATGTGCTGTATTCCGACTCCCGTCGGTCGGTATTGTAGTATCCGCCGTTGAGAGAAAATGTCACCTTGTCGATCTGAGATGTCAGCCAGAGATTGGCCATGGGCACAAGGTTGCGCGTGTCGAACCACAGATTGGCATTGCCCATCACGCCCTTCAGAGCCGTCTGGGTGTCGGTGACTATATTCAGTATCGCACCCACGCCTTCGGCGTCCTCGCGCGCTCCGGGGTCGGTAATGACCTCTACTTTCTTAATGCTCGAAGCCGGGATGGCCTTGAAAATATCCTTGGCGTTATTGGTAAATGCGTTGTTCGGGCGTCCGTTCTTGTAGATCCTGAAGTTCGACGAACCGTTGATAAGTATCGTTCCGTCGGCCTCTACTGTCACCATCGGCACCTTTTGGAGTATCTCGCTGAGGGTAGATGTGGGAGCCTCGCTGTCGGCCTGCACATCGTAGCCGATGCGGTCGATTTCCTTGACCACGAGCGGCCGCTGGGCCGTCACCGTGATTTCGTTGAGGCTCGTGGACGATGGCAGGAGCACGATCTTGCCGAAGTCGGCCGAAGGCGCCGTCTCCGATAGCGTAAAGCGCCGCTCAGCGGGCCGCGACGTCATGCCGACCAACGACAGCCTGTAGTCGCCCGGTGCGGCGAGAGAGGCGTTTATGAGGCCGTCGTCGCCTGTTACGGCTCCGGCTACAGGCCGCACGGTATCCGGCAGGGCGAAAATGCGCCAGGTCACGAAACTTTCGGCATTGCCGAGGCTGTCGACGGCAGCGGCGCTGACGCGATAGTCGGCCGCCCATACCGCCGCGGGAAGAAGAGAGAGAAACAGAAAGGAGCTAAAACGTGTCATGCCTATTAGACACATGTACTATCCCGTTGTTACACCTGCCTGCTAATTACTATAAAAAAAGTCGCACCAGCAACTGAACCGATGCGACCATATCGGACTGGATAAGTAAAATGTCGTGTTATTCGCCTACCGACTGTACGAAGTTGAGCGAACGGTTGTCGACCTTGCTGTCGCCCAGAAGGAGGGGCAGGGCGTTGTTGCGGCGGCCGATGCCGAAGGTCTGGTTGAAGCGCTGGCCATACTCGGCTTCGTTGAAGGGACGGTTGTCGGTGTTGATGTCGGTAACCTGGAATACAACGACAGCGCGGTTGCCCTTGACGGGGCCTACGAGCTTGCCCTTGGGTGCGGCTGCGATGGCACCCTGGATGCCGCTTTCGGCATAGCCGATGCTCACGGGCATCACGCCTGCGAGAGCCACATCGCCTTCCATTTTTTCCGATTTCATAACGCCTGCATAGCCTGCGATGTCGCTTGCCTTGCCTGCGTAGTCAGCCACAAGCTTGTCGGCCTTCTTGCCGTTGCGGGCCTGGGCGCGGAGCTGGTTCACTACAGCGGCGCTGTTCCAGGGCATGTAGTCGTCGTATACGTCGGTCACGGCGAGAGCTATGAGGTAGCTCTGCTTGTCGTCCTGCAGCATGGGCGATACCTGGCCCTTGTTGGCCTCGAGGGCCCACTTGACAAAGCGGCGAGATTCGGCGGCGTTGCCCACGCCGGTCGAGGATGCGCTCACCTGGTCAGTGAGAACGGAGTATCCGGCAGCCTCGGCATTGGCTGTGAAGTCGGCGGCCGAGGAGTTGTTGCTTACATAGGTGCGGAGATCGCCCGAAAGCTTGTCGATAGTAGCCTGCGAGGGATCTACGGTATATTCGATAGTGGCGATGTCGTAGTAGCTTACGGGGCTGTTGCGCTTGTTGACCATGTAGACGCCTTCGACAGGCTGACCCTGCACGGTGTCGTTGATTACAAAAGCCTTGCCGATAGCGGCTGTGGCGAGCGCGTTCTTCATACGGTCGGTGAGACCGATGCCTTCCAGAGGAGTCCATACGCTGTCCTGACCCTGTACGTTGGCGCCATCGCTGATTTCAGCGGCGGTCTTGCCGGAGTTGATCAGAGCGGCGATGCTGTCGAGGCTTGTGCCGGGGACAGCCTGTACCATGCTGATGTTGATGGAGTCGATACCGGTGGTTACGCCGTTGAGCTTGGCGATGGTGTAGGTGTCGGCCTCCTGTGCTATTACGGCAGCCTGGCCGGCGGTATGTTCGTCGAGGAATGTCTTCAGACGGTTGTCGCGGATGGCCGAGCGGGGCACGTTCACGTTGTTGACGATGAAGTTGGGATCGTTGGCCACGCCCTGTGTGCCTTCGGTCTGGTTAAGAGCCATCACGGCGTTCTCCACAGCCTGCTGTGCGGCAGTGCGGTCTTCGGGCGAAGGCTCGACGGGCACATAGATGTAGCTTACCTCGCGGGTCTCTTCGTCGAGACGGTAGTTCTGCTTCTGCGAATCCCAGAGGGCTTTTACATCGGCATCGGAGAATTCGATCTGGTCATCGGCTACGGTGCTTGCATCGACAGTTACGAACTCGATGTGGCGGGTAGTGGCGTTATCGTCGTAGAAGCTCTTGGCGTCGAGATTGTTGTAGGTATAGAGACCGGTTATGAGGCTCATCAGTTTCTGATTGAGCATGGTGTTCTCCATTTCCTTTTCCTGGTTGGCCCAGATGCGGCGCAGTTCCTCGCCGGCCTGCGGACGGAGACCATACTTGGCCGGATTCATCATGGCGTCGTATACGGCGGCACCGCTCACTTCGGGGAGCTGGAGCTGCTGCGACAGATACATCACCATCTGGTATGCGGCGGGGTGCATGTTGGGGCCTGTGAGGGCGTCGGAGATTTCCTTGTCGGTAACAGTGATACCGAGTTCGTCGTATTCTTTCTGGAGGAGTTTCTCGGTGAGGAGACCCTGAACGACAGTCTGCGAAAGCACGTCGTTGCTATAGTCGCGGCCCTGGTTGCGGAGCTGCTCTCCGGTCTGGGTCAGACGGTTCTGATAGTCCTGATACTCCACTGTCACACCACCGGCCTTGGCCACGGTAGTGGGAGAGCCGAAATAGGTGCGTCCTGAGGTGAGGAAGTCGCCCAGGATGAATGCAAGCAGTGCCACGATGATGATAATGAACAGCAGCACCGACTTGTTTCTGATTTTCTCTAAGGTTGCCATTGTATGATAAGTGGTTTAATATTTTTCGGATAAAAGCGCACAAAGATACGGTTTTTCCGCCAAAAAATCAAAACGGAAACCCCGAAAACACCCCCTCCGGGTCATTATTTAGGCATTATTAGTGCCGGTGGGGCAAAAAAGCGGCGAAAAGGGCGTTGAACCGCAGGCAAGCGTCGGACGTTTAGAGTATGTATACTTTTGACTTATGTTAAGATTTAGAGAGAATTTCAGAGTATGTTTGGATATTGAGTGAAGGAGTTATGGGGTTCCATAACGACTGAACGAAATCTTCAAACAGACCTGAAAGACCTCTAAAGATTTCATAAAGTTAAAAGTAAACATACTCTTAGACAAAAAAGCGACGACATGAAAAGAATCGTTTCAACAGCATTACTGACCCTGACGTGCGCCGGGATGGCCACGGCCCAGGGCTTTGTCAACGTCGGCTACGCCGGCGATGGATTCGCATTCTCCATCGGTACGCCGGTCTATCCGACTGTCGTAGTACCTGCGGCTCCCGCTGTGGTACCGGCAGTGATTCCTCTCATGCCCGGCTACGACGATTACGGGCACTACGACAAACACATGCGCAAGGCCCGGAAATATGCCCGGAAAGCAGCCAAGCACTATCGCAAGGCCGTCGGCCGTCCGGCTCCGGTACGCTCAGGCGCCATGATAGCCACACCTTTCGGCACCGTATATCTCGGAACCCCGGCCCGCTACGACTACGACGACGATGACTGGGATGACGATGACTACGAAGACTACTACGAGCACATGCACAAAAAGCACAAGAAGCACAAGAAGCACCACCATCACGATGATGATTAGGAAATTAGGAGACTAAGAGATTAGGAATTTAGGAGGGTAGGAAGATAAGACTTTAGATGCTTATTGCATAACCATAAAAAGGATTTGGGATATTGGAGGCTTGCAACCGCAATGCTCCAATATCCCAAACTCTATAATCGCTGGCTCTTAAGCTCCTAACATCTTAGCAGCTTAGCCCCTAACCTCATAGGTTCTTAGTATCTTAGTATCTTAGTATCCTAGTCTCCTAATTTCCTAGTCTCCTAGTCTCTTAATTTCCTAGTTTCCCAACCTCCTAATCTCTTAGAAGAACGCGGCGCGGACGGCGTCGACAGCGTCGAGTTTTTCCCAGGTGAAGAGTTCGACCTCGCGGGTGAAGGGGGGTTCGTAGTGCGAGGCGAAGGTCTTGGTGACGGTGCGGGGTGTGCGTCCCACATGTCCGTAGGAGGCAGTCTCGCGATAGATAGGATTGCGCAGTTTCAGACGCTCCTCTATCGCTCCGGGACGCATGTCGAAGAGCTTGTACACGCGGTCGGCGATTTCGGCGTCGGAAAGATCCACATGGGCTGTGCCATAAGTGTTTACATTGAGGCTCACCGGCGCTGCCACGCCGATGGCATATGCCACCTGCACGAGCACTCGGTCGGCGACGCCGGCTGCTACAAGGTTCTTGGCGATATGACGTGCGGCATAGGCTGCCGAACGGTCGACCTTCGAAGGATCCTTGCCCGAGAACGCACCGCCGCCATGAGCACCATGGCCGCCGTAGGTATCGACGATTATCTTGCGACCGGTCAGACCGGTATCGCCGTGCGGGCCGCCGATCACAAACTTGCCGGTCGGATTCACGAAAAGCTTATAGTCAGTATCGAACATCGCCGAGATATTGGCGTCGAGTTTCTCGCGGAAGCGCGGTATGAGGATGTCGCGCACGTCGCGGCGTATGATTTCGAGCATTTTCTCATCGGCTTCGGCCTGGCTGATACCCTCTTGGGCGGCGTCGATAAACTCGTCGTGCTGAGTCGATACCACGATGGTGTCGATACGCACGGGGCGGTTGTTCTCATCGTACTCCACTGTCACCTGACTCTTCGCGTCGGGGCGCAGATAGGTCATGTCGACGCCCTCGCGGCGTATTTCGGCAAGCGCCATCAGCAGTCCGTGGCTCAGCGCAAGAGTAAGCGGTATATAGAGGGGTGTCTCGTTTGTGGCGTAGCCGAACATCATGCCCTGGTCGCCGGCGCCCTGCTCGGCAATGTCGCCGCGCTCGACACCGCGGTTGATATCGGGGCTCTGTTCGTGCACGGCAAGAAGCACACCGCAGCTGTTGCCGTCGAATCGCAGATCGGAGCGGTTGTAGCCGATCTCGTTTATCACACGGCGAGCTGTCTCCTGGAGGTCTATATAGGCCTCGCTTTTGATTTCACCCGCCACAACGACCTGGCCGGTAGTGACAAGTGTCTCGCAGGCAACCTTCGATTGCGGATCGCGGGCCAGAAATTCGTCGAGCACTGCATCGGAAATCTGATCGGCCACCTTGTCGGGATGGCCCTCGGATACGGATTCGGAAGTAAACAGATAATTCATCTTTATTGAAGAATTTAGAGAGTGTTTGAATCAATACATATAAAAAATTGCACCGGACTCGTCGGGCGAGCGGTGCAGCACAGGAAAACTTAAAAACCGTGTATATATAGACCCGGTACAAGGGCCGGAGAAACGATTTTAGCATTTTTTCGAGTGGTTGCAAGCAGCCAAATCTGTCCACATGCAATCGCGTTTCCTTGATTGCGCCGCAAAATTACGCAAAATTTTCTTACCAGCAAGCCAATTGCATCCTTTTAACATTGCAAACCCGATATATTAAGATTCAGCACCCTATCTTTACCGATGAGAGAGGTGTGGTCAAGGTTATATTTATGCGTCCGAATTTATCGTATCACAAGAATGACACGATAAACGGCACGATAAATGGCACGATAAATGATACGATAAATGATACGATAAATGATAAAATCTATAATCGCATCGTTTCTACACCGGGTATCAGTGCGGTAGCTTTGGCCAATGAATTTGGCAAAAGTATTATAACCATAAAAAGAGCTCTGAAAATCTTGGTGAATCTAAACAAGATAGAATACCGAGGTTCTAAAAAGACCGGAGGTTATTTCAGTCTGTAATAATCTACGGATTTTCTATCAGAAGTCGTTGAGGAGGGGATCGTCGTCGCCTTCCGAGCCGGGCAATACCGGTTCGGGAGCTGCGGGTTTAGGGGTCGGTTTGGGGGCCGGCTTCGCGGCGGGTTTGGCTGCCGGTTTGGGAGCCGATGCAGGCTCTGTCGCAGGTGCTTCTGCCGGTGAGTCAGCGGGTTCTGTCGGGTTTTCCTCGGCTTCGAGGGCCTCTTTTATGGCCTCGGTATTGGCTTCGGCCTCTGGTAGAGTCTCCACATCTTCGGGCAGCAGCAGATCGGCCTGAGTGTCGATGTAGTTCTGCTCCTCGCGGTAGCGGAAGTATTCCTCGAAACTGCGACCCTGCTCGAGCAGCACACGGAAGTCGTCGTCGCTGATGGCAATGGGGCGCACGCCCGGCGGCAGACGGAAATCGGCCGACGAGGCCATGACCTTGCGGTAGTGGTTGAGCTCGTCCATGTTGTCGAATCCGCGCACTATTATCATGCCCAGACGTCCAAAATTCATGGTTTCAAGGTCGAAATCCTTCACTACAAAGGAGCGGAAGTTGTGGCGCGCTATCTCGAAGAGGAGCTGCGGCGCCGATACTTCGTCGGTGGCGAAAGTGAATATGAGCAGCTGCTTCTGCGCCGGGTCGAGGGTGAATGTAGCCAGCGAGTCGGATGCGGTGAGAGTGCTGTCGTTACTAAGCCGAAGATCCCACAGCATGGTGCGCATGTTCGAGCCGCCCTGCTGCAGCTTACGGCCCTGAGCCATACCCTTGAGCCATGCCGAGGCTATGGGGGTTAGGTCGGTGTCGGGATAGCGTTCGAGCATATCGCGGAGCACGGCATTGAATTTCTCGGGTTCGCGGTCGGTGACATAGGCAATAGCGTCGAGGAACATGAATTTCGGCATGAGCTTGCTCATTGGAAAGTCGGAGTTCATCTTGCCATATGCTTCGTGCACCTCGGTATTGCGGTCGGCAAGATAGGCCTCGTATGCTTTCTCGTACATGGCGAGCTGCACGCTGTCCATGCGCCGCAGATTGTCGATGTAGTCGGGGTCGCGAAGTGCGATTCCGTACTTCGATTCGGGAAATTCTTCGAGCACAAGACGCCTGTATTTCTCGGCCATAGCACTGTCGCCCAGACGCATATACATCAGGTAGAGATTATAGTATGTATCGAGGCGGTAGATATTGTCGGGATAGCCCGTGAGGAGTCGGTCGAACTCCGAGGCCGCTGCCGGATAGTCCTCGAGCTTGTCCTTGAGTATCAGGCCCATGTTGTAGAGGCCTTCCTGTATCACCTCCGAAGCCGTCACTTTTTCGGCATCGGTCTTGGGTATCTGCGCCAGATAGTACTCGGGATAATGCGGGTCGTTTGCCTTGGCCGCATCCGCGGACGCCGAATCGGCCGGAGCGGCGCTGTCCTCGCCGGCAATGGCGTCATCGGTCTGTCCGCCCTCCTCTGCTCCTTCCGAAGCGCTGTCGAAATCGTCGGTGTTGAATGTGGTCTTGTTTCGGCGGCGCCAGTCATCCTCGAGTTTACGTGAACCCCAGCGCTTCTGGAAGTCGGTGCGGCCGGCATTCTTTACCGATGTGTTGTAGAAATACCACGAATTGTCGGTGTTGAGATTGAACTGCTGCGTTGTATTGTCCTGCAAATTGTTAGGCTGTCCCTGCTGATTTGCAAGATACTCCTCGCGCCGCGCCTGCTCGGCCTCTTCCTTCTCTTTTTTCTTCAGCTCTTCGATGATTTTCTCTACCACGGCGAGTTGCTGTTCGGGCGTCATGGCGGCCAGACGCAGCAGCGAGTCCTGCAACTTCACATTCTGAGAATAGACTGCGAGCTCGTCGAGCACATCGCTGCGGCGCTTGAGCGAGTCGTAGCCCGGATAAGTCTTCGGAAGGACGGGCACGGCCTCGGAGTAGCAAGGCTGTGCCAGATCGTAGTCGCGACGCTCGAAGTATAGGCCACCGAGTCGCAGCTGATTGATAGCCTTGTCGATGCCGTTTCGGGTCGATTTCTCATTGGCCAGCACATAGTTCTCTATTGCATGCGCCGTGTCGCCACGCGACAGATAGAGGTTGCCTATGGCATAGTATATCTGGTCGAGGTACTCTTTGTTACGGTCGTAGCGGGTCATGCGCCTGAGGGCACTGACCTCACGACTTATGTCGGCGCCGTCGAAGACCTCGCTCTGCTTGATGCGCGCGTTGAACTTCGTGCGGTACGATGCCGACGATGATCCTTCTGCCGCCCCATAGGCCTTATAGGCCCTCGCACGGTCGCCCAGACGCTCGTAGAGCTGCCCGAGCAGGAAGTTCAGTCGTGTTTTCTGCGCGCCCTTCGCGCTTTTCACGGCCTGCTCCAGATAGGGGACAGCCTTCTCGTAGTCGTTGGCGTGAATATAGTAGTCGGCATATGCGCGGGCATAGAGCGCGCGCAGCTTGCTGGAAGTCAGCTGTTCGTCCTTGATGCGCGTCAGTATCATCTCGGCCTCGAACTGCCACCCTAAGGCTATGTAGCACATAGCCTGCATCAGCCTGGCCTCCGTCACGGTGGCCGGGAGCCATCCGAAGTGCTTGCTGATGTAGAAATAGGTCGATGCCGCGCCGAGGAAGTCGCCGTTGTAGTACTGGCTTCCGGCCATCAGCATCCACGAATTGTGCAGAAAGGGGTTGTACTCGTCGCGCTTCATCCACTCCTTGTACTTGGGGTCGCGGCTCTTGCCGGCCTTTTTTGCCGGTTTTTTCTTGATGGAGCGCACCTGTATGGCCTTCTGCGCCTTTTCGATGGAGCGCGTGAAGTCGCCGGCAGGCTGAGGCGCCGTCTCGTCGGCCTTTGCCTCAACCGGATGTACGAATACCAGCCGCGAGTAATCGTCTTCGTACTTCGACTCCATGTCGGCGAGCGTCTCGCTGAAGTGAGTGGCGCCGTTGTAGTGTATGTTGTAGCGGGTAATGAACTCCTGGTATCTGCGCGAGGCTGCCGTATTCTTGCGGGGCGAACACGATGCAAGCGCAGCCACGGCAAGCACCGCAGCAAGCGCACGCAGCAGTATGTGGGCCGCCCGCATCCTCATGCCGGATTCTCCTTCGACGAGGGCGGATACGCTATCCGGGAGTGATAGATAGTCATAAGACGCTTTATGAAAGCTTCCTTGATCATGGCCACATCGCGGAACGACAGTGTCGACTCGTTGTGCAGCCCGTCGGCTATCTGACTGTCGACTATCTTGTTTACGAGCCCTGTGATGGCCTCGCGGGTATGCTCCTTGAGCGAGCGGCTGGCGGCCTCGACCGAGTCGGCCATCATAAGCACCGAAGTCTCGCGCGACTGCGGGTTGGGACCGGGATATTCGAAGGGTGTCTTGTCCACTTCCTCGCCCGGATGATTGTTGCAGTAGGTTATATAGAAATACTTGGCCATGCCCGCGCCGTGATGCTCGCGGATAAACGACTGTATCACAGCGGGCAGCCCGGCCTTGTCGGCGAGCTTGAGGCCGTCGGCCACATGGTTCACCACAATCGAGGCGCTGCGCTCTGGCGGCAGGGCGTCGTGGGGGTTGACACCGTGCTGATTCTCGGTGAAAAATGCCGGATTGGCCAGTTTGCCGATGTCGTGATAGAGGGCGCCGGCACGCACAAGCTGCACGTTGGCCCCTATGCGCTGTGCGGCATCGGAGGCAAGGTTGCTCACGGCGATGGAATGGTTGAAGGTGCCCGGACACTCATTGGACAGGCGCAGCAGCAGCGGATTGTTGATGTCGGCAAGTTCCACAAGCGTAACCACTGAAATGAAGCCGAACACACGCTCGGCGGCGAACATCAGCACGTAGGCCATCGATGTAAGGGCGGCATTGACGGCCAGGAAACATACCATGCGCCAGGTGAAGGCCTCGAGCGAGCCGTTCATCAGCAGTTCGAGCGCCACATAGGCCACGATATAGGCAACTGCCACCACGCCCGAGGTGCGGAGAAGCTGCGAGCGGCGGCTGAGCTCGCGCAGGCTGTAGACAGCCACTGTCGAGGCACAGAACTGCAGGAATATGAATTCGAGGGCGAAAGCCGTGACACCGGCGCAGATAAGAGTGAGCACCGAGGTCACGAATATGGCCGTGCGGCCGTCGAAGAACACGAGCACCAGTATCGGCACTATCATCATCGGGGTTATGTAGATACCCTGGGCTATGAAGTAGTTCAGGCCGATGGACAGCAGGAAAAATACCGTCACCAGTATGAACATGAAGAGCACCGCCCGCAGATTGTCGAATATTTCGGGACAGAAGAAGTAGAAATACACCTGCAGCAGCCCAAGCAGCAACGCCACATAGAGGAACTGCCCGAGCAGCATAAGATATTTGCTCTGATTCTCCTTGCTGCTGAGCTGCGACACCATTGTCTCGTAGGTGCGCAGATTGGTAAAGTCCTGGCTGGTAATGACGGCGCCCTTGTCGATTATCGTCTGGCCCTGCAGGATTATGCCCTTGTCGGCCGTGAGGGTGAGATAGTCGTACTCATAGTGGCGGCGGCACTCTTCCTCGTTGCGGGTATAGTTGGGGCGCAGAAGATTCTGCAAATTGGCTCGGCCGAAATAGCCGTGAAGCTCGGGGTCGGTGATCACCGAGTCGAGGTATATGTACACGTCGCGCGGCGAGCTGAAAGCCGCGGTGCTCATTTCCGAGAGTATGTTCTTGTCGAGCACGCGTACATGGGGCAGACGGCCGGCGTCGATCTCGTCCTTGGTGCTCATGTCCACCACACCCGAGGCATAGACCTTGCGGAGCTCGGCGCCGAGACGGTGCTTGTAGGGCGAGTCGGGCAGACGGCTCACGATTGTGTCGATCATCAGCTGGTTGAGCTCGTAGATAGGCACGAAACGCTTGTCGAGAGTGTCGCGGGCGGCCTCGATGGTCGCCGAATCGGGATGCACGGGAATGTCGAAGGGAGCGATGAGCTTGGCGTAGTTCCACGGGCGCCCCTCCTCGTAGTTGAAGCGGTTGGCCTCGGGGTGCGGATAGAAGTATACTATCACTATGGTCGCTGCCAGTGCTATCAGTATATGCCGGAATGTGATTCTGCTGGTAGTTTTCATTGTCGTGTCAATGTATTCTTGTGGCGGAGCGCACGCCGTCGACGCCCTTGGCGCTCGCACACAGGCGCTCCACTACCTCGACGTCGCGCACACGCACCCACAGGTCGCAGGCGAAGACCTCGCCGCTGGCCTCGATGTTGAGTTTGCGCAGATCTATGCCGAGTGTCTGCGATATGAGAAAAGTCAGTTCCTGAAGTATGCCGTGGCGGTCGATGCCCTCGATGTGCACATGCGCCGAGAAGCGGTTGTCGACCTTGTCCCACTCGGTGGCCACTATGCGCGAGCCGAACCCGGCCTTGAGCACCTGCGCCCGCGGGCAGTCGAGCGAATGAATTTCAACAAGTCCGTCATCGTCGACATAGCCCATCACATCGTCTCCCGGAATTGGATTGCAACACGGTGCCATCTTGAAGTTGGCATTGCCGTCGACAGTCGACAGACGGTATACCTGCTTGGTGTTGACAGTATTGACGGGCTGCACAGGCACCGGGAGCGACGACTCGCTCTTCTTGCCGAAGCTCAGCAGCTTCGAGAAAAGCCCTGAACCCTGTTTGGGCTGTGCGGCGGCCTTGCGGAGAGGTTTCACCAAAAATTCGCCAAGCATTATCTCCTGAGCGGCGATCTGACGGCACAATTCGTCGCGGTTACCCACATGGAACATGCCCTGCATCTTTGTAATCACCATATTGGTGTCGGGGATATCGTGCTCGGCAAGCCATGTGGTGAGTATTTCGTTACCCTGGCTTATGAGAGGCTGGGCCGACCGGCGCAGGGCCTGGCGCAGGCGCGTGCGACCCTTGGCCGTGACCATGTAACTCTCCCACTCGGGCTGAGGCACCTGTGTTTTCGACGTAAGCACCTCGGCCTGGTCGCCGCTGTGAAGCTCGTGCTGCAGGGGCACGAGCTTATGGTTCACCTTCGCGGCGATGCAGTGCATGCCTATCTCGGAGTGGAGGGCAAAGGCAAGGTCGAGCACGGTGGCGCCGGCCGGGAGGGTCATGGGTTCTCCCGCGGGAGTGAACACCACTATTTCAGAGGAGAAAAGATTGAGTTTCAGAGTACTCAGGAAATCGATAGCGCTCGGTTCGGGATTATCAAGGATATCCTTGATGGTCTTGAGCCATGCGTTGAGTTCCGATTCCTCATCGCCCTCGCCGATCTTGTATTTCCAGTGGGCGGCAAAGCCTTTTTCGGCAATTTCGTCCATGCGGCGGCTGCGTATCTGCACCTCTATCCAGTTTCCGTCGGGACCCATCACTGTCAGGTGAAGTGCCTGGTAGCCGTTGGCTTTGGGAGTCACCACCCAGTCGCGTGTGCGGTTGGGATGCAGCTGATAGAGGTCGGTGATTGCCGAATATATGCTCCAGCACATGTTCTTCTCCTTGCTCTGGTCGTCGCACTCGAAGACTATGCGCATGGCGTAGAGATCGTATACCTCTTCAAACGGCAAATGCTTATTTTCCATCTTGTTATAGATGGAGTATACCGATTTGAGACGCGCCTTGGCCTCGTACTTTATGCCGAGTTCGTCGAGCTTGGCCTTGATAGGCAGCGAGAAATCGGTGTATACCGCCGTACGGTGGGGGCGTGTGGCCTCGATTTTTTTCTGTATGTCGGCGTAGATGTCGGGGTGCTCGTGCTTGAAACTGAGATCCTCGAGCTCGGTCTTGATGGCGAAGAGACCCAGGCGGTGCGCCAGCGGTGCGTAGATATATAGCGTCTCGCCCGCTATCTTATAGCGCTTGTTGGGAGCCATCGAACCGAGGGTGCGCATATTGTGGAGGCGGTCGGCCATCTTGATGAGCACCACACGGATATCCTCGCTCATGGTGAGCAGGAGCTTGCGGAAATTCTCGGCCTGCACCGATGCGCGGTCGCCGAAAATACCGCCCGATATCTTGGTAAGACCTTCGACAAGCTGCGCTATCTTAGGCCCGAAATTCTGCTCTATGTCCTCTACGGTGTACTCAGTATCCTCAACAACGTCGTGAAGAAGGGCCGCGCATATCGATGTGGACCCCAGGCCTATTTCCTGGAGCACTATCTTTGCCACCGCTATGGGGTGAAGGATATAAGGCTCGCCGCTGCGCCGACGCACACCCGTGTGAGCCTCCTTGGCAAAACGGTAGGCACGCTCTATTATCTCCACTTTCTTGCGGTGATTGCTGCGGAGATAACAGTCCATAAGGTCGCGGTAGGCCGCCTCGATCATGCGGTCGTCCTCTTCGGGGCTATATGTAGCTTTAGCGTCCATATTACTTACAAGCCAATTAAATACAAAGATAGCAAAAAAGCCACACTTCCCCAACTTTTTAACATTAGCTAAGACCTATAAGACCAATAAGTCTAATAAGACTAATTAGTCCCATAAGACCCATAAGTCCCATTACTCCGGCAGCCATGCCTCGTCGGTCTCCGCAAAGAGCAGCTCCGGGGGCACCACGGCGGCGATGTCGGGGCGCGGCGCTCCCAGCGACACGCCTATGCCGGCGGCGGCGAGCTGAAGGGCGAGCTCGGGCTTGCCGCGGAAGCCATGCACTATCCACAGACTGTGCGGCGAAAATGCGCGGTGAAGCTCCATAAGACGCCCGTAGCGCCTCACGCAGTGCACGACCAGGGGTTTGTTCATTTTCGTGGCTATCGCGGCCTGACGCGCGAATACGGCCTCCTGTACTTCGGGGCTACCTCCGCGCAGGGCATCGAGGCCCGCCTCGCCTATAGCCACCACACGAGGGTCGGCAGCCAAGGCTTCCAGACGTTCATAGAGGACCTCGGGAATATCGCCGGCCGTGCTCCACGGATGTATGCCCACCGAGTACCATGCCGAGCCGTATTCGCCCTCGAGGACGTCGCCGGGCTCGACGGAGCACACCATGCCGGGGCCTGTGCGGCCATGGGTGTGGATGTCGGCAAAGCTGTGGATATCGGGAGTCATGGTACCGGGTCGTAGCCGCTGCCGCCCCACGGATGGCAGCGTGCAATGCGCTTAATGGCCAGCCAGGAGCCGCGCAAAGGGCCGTGCTTGCGCAGGGCCTCGAGTGCATACTGGCTGCATGTGGGCGTGAAGCGGCATGCCGGAGGTGTCATGGGCGATATACACGCCCGGTAGAACAGTATCGGCAGGCACATAAGCCACACAAGGGCCTTATTGAGATATTTCATTGTCGGGAGAGGGGGAGGCGGGGTTTTCGGCGGCATAGTGTGCCGCAAGCGCGCCGAGGATGCGTGTCATGGCCCGCTCGACCGAGCGGTAGCTCTTGAGCCGGTCGGCCACATACACAAAGGCCACATCGAGGCGCACGCCCTCGGGCAGCGGATAGTTGCAGCGGTTGAGACGGTAGGCCTCGCGCACGCGACGGCGCATGGCCACACGGTCGACGGCATGGCGCAGACGTTTCTTGGGCACGGATATGAAGAATGCGATCGCCGCGTCGGACGACCGCATATTGTCGGTGCGCGCCAGCGCGCGCAGTGGATAGGCCAGAGTGCTGAACTCCGCTCCGCCCGCTCCGAAAAGTTGTTCTATGGCGCGGACCGAGCAAAGTTTGTCTTTTTTGCCGAGGCCGTATTTTTTCACGTTTTAGCCGTTGTTTCGGGCAAGGAAGAGGTCGAGGGCGGCCGTCATCGACGGTGCCTCGGGCGACGGTGCCTCAAGATCGAGACGCAGCCCGGCATCGGTCACAGCCTTGGCTGTGGCGGCACCGAAGGCACCGATCTGCAGATCGCCCTGATTGAGGTCGGGGAAGTTCTTAAGCAGCGATTCTATACCCTGGGGGCTGAAGAATATGAGCATGTCGTAGTCGAAGGGCTCGTCGGGAGTGAAGTCGTTGCTCACGGTGCGGTACATTACCGCAGGGGTGCAGTCGAGCTTGTTTTCGGCGAAAAGACCGCTCTCGGAGCCGTTGTTGACGTCGCTGACGGCGAAGAGGAATTTCTCGGTCTTGTGCTTGAGCATGGAGGGCACAAGGTCGGCGAGCTTGCCTGTCTTGGAGGCGAATATCTTGCGTTTGCGGTATACTATGTATTTCTGCAGATAGTTGGCCACTGTCTCGGAGGTGCAGAAGTACTTCATGGTCACCGGGATAGTGATGCGCATTTCCTCGCAGAGACGGAAGAAATTGTCGACAGCTGTCTTGGCGGTAAAGATGACAGCGGTAAATTCAGCAATATTTACTTTCTGGGCACGGAATTCTTTTGCGCTCAGTCCCTCCACCTTTATGAAAGGACGGAATACAATCTCCACACCGTATTTCTGACCTATCTCGAAATACGGCGATTTATCGGAAGCCGGTTTAGGCTGGGATACCAGGATTTTATTAACCTTCACTTTGTCAGGGGTTTAAAATTATGATCACGCGGCCACAAGCGCTTCTGAATAGCTTAAAACCGCGTACAACGCCAATACAGGAATAATTTCTAAGGCGCAAAGGTACAAAATAAAATAAAGCAACGACCCCATTTGATGGTAAAAAATTCTAAAGCCCTTGCCTATGAATATCACTTTACCGGCCAGAAAAAGGCCTCCACAGCCCCACAGAAGAGGGTAATGCCACTGCGGCACGAAGAGCAGCAGCAGCACCGGCACCACCAGGGCCAGGCCCGTATATGCCATTGTGGCGGTGAACCCCGCAAGCCACATCGAGCGGCCCGACGGCGTACTGAAGGCGTAGCCTACCGTCGAGTAAGCGCAGTACTGGAATATGTAGTACCCCGCCGCTACGCCTATGCCGCACAGTGCCCCCGCAAAGGTCGGCGAGGCGCTTTCGGGCTGCGAGCAGTAGAGTGCCAGACCGCCGAAAACTATCGTAACAACGGCCAGGATGAGCGAAGCAAGGAATGGGGCGCCATGGGTGTCGTCGAAGGCGTTCTGACGCCGCCGCACGCTCCACAGCGCCGTGCGGTAGGAGCGCAGGGCGCGCCGTATGCCTCCCGCGCCGAGACAGCCCAGCAGCAACGTGACAACCACAAGAACCCCGATAGGGTCGAGGTGCCCGAACGACGGATGCAAGGCCTCGGGCGCCAGGCCCTCGGCATGGCCGGCATGCGCCTCGGCATATTCGCGGGCGGCCACTATGCTGTCGGCCCATTGCTGTTCGGCAATGCGCTCGGCCTGCTCACGGGTCAGTATATGCGGCGCTATGGTGTCGGCGCCGATAGAATCGACTATAGCGGTGGATATATGCGGCGCGGCCCCCTCGACATACTCGGAAGGGTAAGGCAGCCGGGGGTCGATCCACTGCTGCGGCACGCGCACATGCAGGCTGTCTGCTGAAGGCATAGGCTGGTCGTGTGGGGTTAGGGAGTAGGGGTTATAGGTTGTAGGACTAATAAGACTAATAGGTCTAATAGGACTAATAAGACTTATAAGACTAATAAGACCAATAAGCCCCATCGGTTAGAACTTGGGCGAGAAGTCGGTCGTGGCAGGGGCGGAGAGGGCATACTCCACGGCTTCGCGGGCGGTGGAGACTACGCGGTAGAGTCCGCGGTGGTCGGGGCGCATGAAGCCGCGTTCTATGGCGGTCTCGAGCATGGAGATGAGCGGGTCGTAGTAGCCCTCGACATTGTATATGGCGATATTGCCGCCGAAGAGACCAAGCTGACGCCATGTAATGGCCTCGAAAAGCTCCTCGAAAGTGCCGATACCGCCCGGAAGGGCCACCACACCGGTAGCAAGCTCCATCATGAGCGCCTTGCGGCTGTGCATGCCGTCGACCACATGCAGCTGGCTCATGCCGGTATGGTGCCAGCCGCGGCGCTCCATGAATTCGGGTATCACGCCGGTAGCCTTTCCGCCTGCGGCAAGCACGGCATCGGCGACCTCGCCCATGAGACCAGTACGGCCGCCTCCGCATACCAGCGAGGCGCCCGCAGCGACTATCTCGCGGCCCAGAGCGGCCGCAGCGCTATGATACTCCGGCGCGAGAGTGGCCGACGATGCGCAATATACTGCGATAGCTTTCATCGATCTATTTAAATGTTTATAAAGTCAAGCAAGTTTAAAGAGTTAAGATAATAGCCCTTAAACCATTATCTTAACTTTTTAAACTTTTTACTTTTTCAACTATATCTTTTACTGTGAGCAAGTTGAAAACTTGCGAAACCTAATTCTCGGAAGCGGTGCGGAGGAAGGCCTCGATGCCGGCTACGATTTTTTCGGCCATGAGGCGGCGGTAGTCGGGATCGGCGAGCATTTCCTCTTCGGGAAGCGACGACATGAACAGGCCCTCGACCAGCGCGTTGGGATAGTCGGTGGGACCGTTTAGCGAAAAGTTGAAGTTGCCGGTCAGTCCGAAATCCACCAGGCCAAGACTTATCATCGAGCCATGGATGGCCTCGGCGAGAGGCAGATTGAACAGATGCTTGTAGTAGACGCTCGTGCCCATGGGAATCAACGGATTGCCCGACGAATTGTTGTGCACGCTCACGGCCAGGTCGACCCCGGCTTCCTTCCATATGCGCTTGCGCTCCGACATCTCGGGGCCGGTGTCGCCGTCGCGGGTCAGCACCACGGTGGCACCCTTGGCGCGCAGTATCTCGGCGGTTTTGAGCACTATATCAAGGTTCACATCCTTCTCGAGCAGACCCGAGGGCGAGCGGGCGCCGGGGTACTTGCCGCCATGGCCGGCGTCGAGACCAATCTTGAGGTCCTTAAGGGCGAGCGAGGCCGGACGATGGCGCACATCCACCACGAGCGAATTGCGGCTGTAGTACACGCTGTAACCCCAGTTGTATTTGTCCTTGAGGCGGATATAGAATGTCATTACATCGTTGTCCTGATGTATGTCGACGAAGTTCACAATGCCCGGAGTGCCCTTGCGCACGAGCCAGTTGGTATTGTTGGTCACGCCGTAGAGCGACACCTTCAGCACCTGAGGCTCTATTTCGGTGACGCTGCTGTAGGCCACGCGGCGCGGCAGATTCACCAGCAGGCGGTCGCAGTTGCCGGCATTGCTGAGAGTAGCCGAGCCCGAGTTGACCACCGCGGGGTCGAACTCACCCTCGTGCACATAGCTCTTTGGCACATAGGCCACATTGTTTTCCGACAGGCGTACACGATATAGCGAACCGTTCTCGCCCTCGAGCACCAGTCCGATATTTTCGTCGAGGAAGCCCATCTTGGAGCCGCCCAGACGGTCGCCGCCGTTGCCGTACTGCAGATATGCGCCCGAGTCGGTGAGGGCATAGCGGGGAGTGTCGTATATCACGTCGTGGCGCACCTCGGCCAGCGTGGCCGGTTTGGGTTCGGTGAGCACTACGGTGCGCTTGATTTCGCTGGTTCCGCCGGCCGTCTTCACCTTTACGGGAATGGTGTTGCGGCCGTCCTTAAGCTTGATTTCGGCGCCGAAGGACCCTGTCTTGTACACGTGCGCCTCCTTGCCGTCGATCCAGGCACGCGCGCCCGGCTCGGTGATGCCTATTACGTAGTAAGTGCTGCGCACCACGGTATCGGGCTGCCCCTTGTCGCCATAGATACGCAGTTCGGGCTTGGCCGCGCCCGCACCCAGAGCCATTACAGCGGCCACCGCCGCCAGTATCATCTTCTTCATATTTCTTGGTGTTAAAAGAGTATTGAGTTGAAAAAGTTAAGAGATTAGTTCATTCTCTCAGTACCATTATCTTAACTTTTTAAACCTTTTACTTTTTCAACTATATTTTTAACTGTGAGCAAGTTGAAAACTTGCGAAACTAAACTTATTACTTTTATTTCCCGACGGCACGGAGAATGGCGGCAGGGATATCGGTGTTGTTGTTGAAGCCTTTGAGAGCGTCGGCCCCGCAGCCGATGGCGAATACGGGCACCACATTGCCCGAATGGCTCGTGGTAGTGAAGGCCAGGCCGGTGGCGGCGTTGAACATGTCGAACACCTCTACCGCAAAGGCGTTGAAATTGGCATAGAGGGTCTGCTGGTCGGCGGTGTTACGCTGCTCGAAGGTGGCGTCGAACATTTTCTTCAGCTTGGCCTCGTCGGCCTCGTTCACGGGAATACGGCTGAAAAAGCCCATGTTTTCCGACAGATACTGCTTCATGTCGTCCCAGGTGAAGATGTTGCGGCTCTTGAGCATGGCCTTGCAGAAATTGCTGAATTCCTCTTTCGACACCTTCTGATAGTCGATATTTGCCAGACCGCCCTTGCCGCCGCGCGGCTTCACTATGGCCATGCCGCCGGTATCGTGGTCGGCGGTGACGACAATGAGGGTTTCGTCGGGATGCTGACGGTAGAAATCGAAAGCCACACCGAGGGCCTGGTCGAAGTTGAGAATTTCCTTGATGGCGGCGCCGCCGTCGTTGCCGTGGAGGGCATGGTCGATATTGCCGCCTTCGATCATCATGAAGAATTTATGGGGCGAAGTGCGCTCAAGCTGCTTCAGGGCTGTTTCAGCAATAAGAGGAAGCGTGAGAGTACCTTCGATAGAATCGATAGTATAGCCGATATTGTGTTCCGACGAACCCTCGTTGTTGAGCAGGAGCACGCGGCGCGACGCCATTTTAGCTATTTCTTTGGGTCCGCGCACTATCTGCACGCCCTCGGCGGCGAAGCGGTCGAGCAGATCGTTGGGTTTGCCGTCGGTGGTGGTGCCGCGCAGACCGGCGCCGGCCACAAACTCATAGCCGCACGACGCCATGTCGCGGCCTATCTCGTAGAACATGCCGCGATTGGGCACATGGGTGTAGAAAGCACCGGGAGTGGCGTCATCGGGAGCTACGGAGGTGGCTATGGCCACACCGTAGCCCATGTCGTGAAGCTTCTTGGCAACCGATTCCACAGCCACGGTATCGGGATTCATGCCAAGCATGGAGTTTTTGGTCTTGAAGCCGGTGGAAAGCGCCGTTCCGGCGGCGGCCGAGTCGGTGATATCGGCATTTGCCGACCATGTCTGCGACCAGCCCACTACAGGGAACTGCATCATGTTCAACGGCTTGTCATTGCCAAGGACAATCCGGTTGTAATTCTGAGCCGCTATCACAGGGCCCATACCCATACCGTCGCCGATGTAATAAAATATATACTTCGGCGCCTTGGCCGCGGCTCCGAGCGCAACGGCCATAAACAGCAGAAACAGATAATTGCGGTAATTCATATATTTTAGGTTAAAGGTTTGCGGTTAGGGGCGGGGAGAGAGGGGCGTGCCGGAGGGAGGTCTTGAGGTGCATCCGTCGCCCAACGTACCTCGCTCCTCTCCCCTCTCATCTATAATTCCGATGATGGCATCGGCGATGCGGCGGTCGTTAGCCAGACGCGGAACCTTGCGCTGGCCGCCGAGCTTGCCAGTAGAAGCCAGCCAGCGGTCGAAAACACCAGAAGGCGCCTCAACAATCTCCAGACGGTCGAGAAATATGCCGCCGGAGCGTTTTGCCTCATAGTCGGAGTTGACGCGCTGCAGCTCGCGGTCGAGGATGTCGGCGAAAGCCTCCGCGCCACAGGCAGGACGCCGCGTCCACTCCACAATCCACTGGTGACGGCCCTTGTGGCCTCCGTCGGCATACACGGGAGCCGCCGTATAGTTGGCCACCGAGGCGCCGGTGAGGCGGCAGGCCGCGGCAAGGGCCGCCTCGGCGTTCCACACCATCAGCTCCTCGCCGAAAGCATTGATATAGCACTGTGTGCGCCCGGCTATCGATATGCGCAGCGGCTCCACGCTCTCTATGCGCACGGTATCGCCTATGGCATAGCGCCACAGACCGTTCGGAGCGCTTATAATAAGCGAGTACACACTCCCCTGCTCCACCTTCCATGCCGGCACCGGAGCCCCGCCGCCAAGCGGCTCGAACTCGTAGAACACCCCTATGTCGGGCAACAGACGCATACTGCCGCCCTCCGCGGTGTCCTGCACGGCAAAGAAGCCTTCGGAGGCGTTGTAGTTCTCCACATAGCGCATGCCGGGGCCGCAGAAGGCCTCGTACTGGCTGCGGTAAGGCGCAAACGATATGCCGCCGTGGAAAAACACCTCGAGATTCGGCCATACGTCGTGTATGCGGTCGGTACTCGCACGCTCCATGACGCCGCGGAGCACCGTCATGAACCACGACGGCACCCCCGATATGTTGGTGATGTCGCTGCGGAGCGACTCTTCGATAAGTCGCGGAAGCTTGGCTGTCCAGTCGGCCATGAGCGCCGTATGCTTCGAAGGCACACGGAACAGATTGACCACCGGATTGATATTGTCGATAAGCGATGCCGACAGGTCGCCCACACGCACTCCGGCGGGAATGTCGCGAAGCTCGTTGGCGAAACTGCCGCCCAGTATAAAGCTCTTTCCGCCAAAAAGGCGGCTCTGCGGATACAGCGCCAGATAGTGGGCCACCGAGGCGGCGGCACCGCCGTAGTGGTTCACTCTCAGCGAAGTATCGGTGATGGGTATATATTTGCTTTTACCACCAGATGTACCGCTCGACTGCGCATAGCGGCGGCATACGCCGGGCCACAGCACATCGCGAGCGCCCGCCACCATCCGCATCACATCGGAGCGGATGTCCTCGTACTGCACCACAGGCACTGCCTGCGCGAAATCTTCATAGGCGCCTATGCGGTCCATGCCGTAGCGGCGTCCGTAGTCCGTCGACGCTCCATGGTGCAACAGCCATGCAAGCACGGCGCGCTGCGTACGCTCCATGCCATCGGGATCGGCCCACAAAAGCGAGGCGTTGGCTCGGCGCCTGAATGCCGGACGTGCCAGTGACGTAAGATTAAGCATACGCAAAAGTACGAAAAAAAGTTAGAAGTTAGGAGATAGAAATTAGAAGTTAGGGGCGAGGGGGCAACCGCCCCCGGCGGTTGAATATTCACACAGCCTATGGTTTGGACGTTCGTCAGAACGGCCATACCATAGGTCACCATCCGTTTCGGTCAGCCAACCGCATGGCGGTTGAATATTGGCATATAACGTCGGGGTTATTCAACCGCCATGCGGTTGGTTGATTGATTTGCGCCGAAAACCTATGGTACGTGGCTGCGCCCCGAACCATAGGCTATGTGAATATTAAACCGCCAAAGGCGGTAACACCGGTTTCCAATAAAAAAACGCCCGGGGAGACCGGGCGTTTTCATATTTTGGAAAAATAGAATTATTATTTCACGAGGACCTTGGTGGCCTTGTTGCCCTGACGGCGGATATAGAGGCCGTTCTCGGGATTAGCCACGCGCACACCCTGCAGGTTGAAGTACTCAACAGGAGCATTCTCATCCACAACAATACCCTCGATACCGGTGGTAGTAGACTCGGTGAACTCGATAGGATAAGCCTGTACAGTCGTGTTATACAAAGCTACAGCAGCTTTGACATCGTATGTGCCGGCGGGTACGGAAGCTGTCGAGAAGCTATTGCGGAAATTGATTGTTGTCGCAGCGGCTTCGTCGCCTTCGGCATAGGTAACAACTTCAGGTGTAATAGTACCGGTGAAGTTGCCAGATGCAGGAGTATCTTCAGCGAAGACAACATTTTTGAGAATAACGATCTTGTTGACATCAGCAGCAGTAATAGCAGTTACCTCGGCGGGTTCGGGAACTGCAGCTGTCTCGGTAACTTCGGGAAGGGCGCTTACAGGCTTGATTTCAGGAAGTCCATTGAAAGGAGCATACTGACCTTCCCATCCAGCGGGAATCACATCCCCGGCCTTTAAACCTGAATTAAACATAAACACAAGAGTCGCTTCGCCGGATTCGGTCACTGCATAGATACTACCTTCATTAACAAAGGTTACAATGAGATCAAAACCAATTATACCTTTATTATTTTCACCAATGGCATAAAAGTCATCTACTGTCACATATTTCTTAACTACATTAAGAATATAGTAAGCAGAACCGGCATCAAATTCAGCTGTAGCCTCAGATTTTGCAGTAATAGTGGTTGTTCCTACGCCAACCAGTGTTAACGCACCGTCAGCACCGACTGTAGCGACTTCAGGATTGCTTGAAGTATATGTTACATCAAGATTGTGGGGGTTTTGGAGTTTAGGAGTTTCAAAAGTGTCGCCAAGTGTAGCTGTATAATTTATAGTTTTGTATGCTAGTTCTGCATCCTTGAGGCCACCTTCAATTTCTTCATAAGTAACTTTAAGAGTAGTTATAGCATAGTTACCACCTGTCTGAGTCATGGTAATAACCGGGTTTTTCACATTGCCATTCCATGAATAGGTCTTATTATTACTTTCAACTGTTACACCGTCAATTTGAACGGTAGTAAAATTAGATGCCACCGCCATTTCAATGCCAGTAATATTGGCATTCTTGGCAGCAACTGCAATTGTAGCATTTCCTGATCCTGTCTTATATACACGAAGGCCATCAGACCAAAGACGGAAACCATTACCGCCAGTCTTGGCAAATGTCAGAGTCACTCCTTCACTGGTAGCAGTTGCTTCTGTAATATAAGTACTACCTCCTCTACTACCAAGATCATAAGTATTTTTTACAAAATCGAATGTTACATCGACTGCAGTACTATTGGGATCGACCACTTTAATGGTATAGGATGCTGTACCGGCGTTGTATTCGTCGTTTGCTTCTGCAGTTGCTGTGATAGTGGCAGTACCTACGCCTTTTATTTCTACTGCACCCGTATTTTCATCGACTGTGGCTACAGCCTCATTGTTTGTTTCAAAGATAACTTCAGCTGTGGTGGCCTTTGTGAGTTTCGGCGCTGTGAAAGCTTCACCGAGATTTACATTAAATTCAGTTGTTTCACCGAAAGAGAGACCTGCATCTGCTTTTACTACACCTGTAGCCGGTTCAATTGTAATAGTCAGCTTATTTACTGCTTTATTACTTTTTGTAATATTACAGCTAAATTTAACAGATTCCTCATTACCTGTCCAGGTGTCGGCGGTTAAAGCCTTATTATTGTAATTAAAGCTGCCGTAATTATTATTTCCAAATTTCACGCCGGTAACTGTATAACCTGGAGCGGAAATTTCCATAGCAGAGCTTGTATAGAAACGCAGACCATCCTTCCATAGGCGGGTGTTGCCTGTAAGTTTAATAGATACAGCGCCATCCGTAATAGTAGTTGGATCAGGATTATATTCACTTGTAGTACCTGAAAGACGGGTCATGCCATAAAGATCACTGGTTCCGTCTCCGACGAAGTCAAAGGTGACTTCGTCTGCAGAGGCGGCGAAGGAGAGGCCGACCACTGCGAGCAGTGAAAGTAGAAGTTTTTTCATACGCATTTATTTATAATTGGTTTAATGAATATGAGAGGGGGTTGCGAATCCCCTCTCTGTTGTGGACTGTCAGGATATTATTTGGCGTCGACGTAGCGGCGCAGGAATATTTCTGTGGGGAAGTGGTCGGAGTATCCGCCCAGGTAGCTTCCGCCCGAGTAAGTACGCTTGGGATATCCCTGGCGCGAGCCTTCGGTGTCTTTGAGAAAGTCGAAGTTGAGTACTTTGGCTTCGTAGAAGTGCCAGCGGTTGTCGGGCACATTCACAAGATTGCCCGATATTATTATCTGGTCGAAAAGATTCCACGAACTCTTGTAGGCGAGCGTGCCTATGCCCTGATCGAGCTTGCTCCACCATGGGTTGAAGAAGCCGTGCGCCTCCACGCCTTTCGATTTCTTTTTGGCTCCGAGAACCACGGCGCAGCTCTTGTCCTGAGGATCATCGTTGAGGTCGCCCATTATTATTACGCCCATCTCGGGATCGATGTTCCACAGCGAATCGGCAATCTGTTTGCACAGAGCTGCGGCTGCCTCGCGGTTGGGCGACGACTGCTCCTGTCCGCCCAGGCGCGAAGGCCAGTGATTGACAATCACGGCGATACGCTGTCCCAGCAGCGAGCCAACGACACACATTTGGTCGCGGGTGCGGTAGGGAATGGTGGTGAGGCGGTGGTTTGTCACGTTCTCTACGCGGAAATAACGCTTGTTGTAGATCATGCCTACGTCGACACCGCGGGCGTCGGGCGAGTCGTGGTGCACTATGCCGAGATCGAGGCCCTTGAGTTCGGGCTGGGCAATGACATCTTCCATCACCGAGCGGTTTTCTATTTCCGACACGCCGATGATAGCCGGTCCGAGGGGAGTGACGCGAGTCTTGAACTGCGATATGGCATAGGCTAGATTGTGCACTTTCTCATTGTATTTGCGGCTGTCCCACTGGCGTGGTCCGCCGGGAGTGAACTCCACGTCGCGGCCTTCGGGATTGTTGGGAATTGTATCGAAAAGATTCTCGAAATTATAGAAAGCTATGCCGGCAACCTGCACCTTGCGGTTGTTATCGGCAGCATTCATGGGCAAAACTGCTAAAGCCATCATTACGACGGCTATGATAGTATAGACGTGCTTCATACGTTGAGATAAGGTGTATCTGATAGCGCAAATGTAATCAAAAAAATCACAACCCCCAAAAATTTTTTAGAACCGAGGGACGAGGGGCGGGGAACGGGAAGCGAGGAGAACCGCCTTGGCGGTTCAATATTCACACAGCCTATGGTTTGGACGTTCGTCAGAACGGCCACACCATAGGTCTTGCGCCATCCATAAACAGCCAACCGCATAGCGGTTGAATAACCCCGAATGTATTTTGCATAAACTATTGCGCATATCCGGGTTAATAGCTATATTTGCCACATGGCTAATACATTATCTAAAATATATCTCCATATTATTTTCGCTGTAAAAGGACGATTCAGCGTGCTCCCCACACATAGTCTTCCGAATATACACGCATACATAGCAAACACCGTACGCAGCCTCGGGCATCAATGCACTATTGTAGGAGGAACCGAGAATCATGTGCATATGCTGATTGAATATAACATTCAGAAGCTCATACCCGATCTTATCCACGATCTTAAGATAGCCACTTCGAAATATATAAACAATAATCGCATGGTTGCCGGCAGATTTCAATGGCAACGAGGATATGCCGTCCTGTCATATTCCAAGTCAGCGGTGCCGGATCTCATCAATTATATAAAAAACCAATATGAACATCATAAAGGGCGCTCACTGACAGAAGAAGTCCGACTGTTTCTGGACCGTTACGAGATAGAATACGACAATAAATATCTATTCGACGATTAGCATAGTGGTATTCAACCGCTATGCGGTTGGCTGACAGGAATGCGGCGAAGACCTATGGTACGAGGTCTGCGCCCCCGTACCATAGGCTGTGTGAATATTGAACCGCCAAGGCGGTTCCCCTCGCTCCACGCCCCTCGTCCCTCGCTTCTAAAAAAATTGGTGTTTTATTTGCAAATGTGGGGGCTTTTTTACTAAATTTGACCGCTTTTACTCTGCCTGTCGCGCAGTATGTAGCACTACCAGGCGTTAACCTTTGAAATTCAAACGACAATATATACCGTATACACAATACACCGGAAAAAATCACACTTATTTAACAACATGCGACAAAGACTTTTTCTTCTGGTACTTCTGTCGGCCCTCTGGCCGGCATTGTTAGCATCGGCGGCCACGGTAGTGGGCGTTGTTGTGAACGGAAGTACGGGCAGCCCCCTGAGTGGCGCCTATGTATCGGTCGGAGCGGACGGCACGCGTGCGACCACAAATTTCAACGGACAGTTCCGACTGGAAACGGCAGACAACACCGATGCGTATATCGTTGTGACCTGCGACGGCTTCCAGAGCGCCGGCCTCGACGTAGCGATAGGCGCCGGCACTGTAAATGTTGGCGAAATACGCCTCACTCAGGATAATATCGGCGAAGACTTCTACGGCGACGCCAACGACCTGATATTCGACGAAGCCGTGCTCGATGACGACGAAGGCTCCGCCCAGAGCATTTCGGCTCTCACCGGTGCCAACGACAACATCTACTACAACACCGCATCCTACAACTTCGGTCCGATGTACTTCCGCTACCGCGGCTACGACAGCCAGTACCAGAGTGTGTATATCAACGGTATCAAGTTCAACGACCTTGTCCGCGGCCGCTTCAACTTCTCCACCCTTATGGGCATGACAAGCCGCGCATTCCGCAACAAGACCACCGCAGTGGGCATGGACGCCGCCAACTACGGCTTCGGCGACATCGGCGGCTCGGTGAACTACAACACCACCACCGACCTCTATGCTCCGGGATTCAACGGTTCGGTGGCCTTCACCAACTCGAACTATATGTTCCGCGGAATGGTGACCTACGCCAGCGGCCTCAACAAACACGGCTGGGCCTACACCGTGAGCGCCATCGGCCGCTATGCCAAGGAAGGCGTGATGGAAGGCACATTCTACAACTCGGGAGGCCTGTTCCTCTCCATCGAGAAGCTTATCAACGCCAACAACACCCTTACCCTCACCGCATTCGGCGGTCCCACACAGCGCGCCACCGGCCGCCCCACCTATCAGGAAGCCTACGACCTGGCCGGCTCCAACCTCTACAACCCCGACTGGGGCTATCAGGACGGCAAGAAGCGCTCGGCCCGCATCACCGAGACTTTCGACCCCACTGTGATCCTCAACTGGATATACAAGAAAGAGAACACTACGGTGAATACCGCCGCCGCTTTCCGCTCGGTATACTACAACCGTACCGCCCTCAACTACTACAAGGCACTCGACCCCAACCCCACATACTACCGCTATCTGCCCTCCTACTATGAGGACGACAGCGAGATGTACGACCTTTACTACGATCTGTGGCGCAACAACGAGTCGTTCCGCCAGATCAAGTGGGACGATCTCTACCAGATCAACTACCTCAACAATGTGCAGAACGAAGGCCTCGCCGCCGACAGCCCCGACCGCAAGGGTTCGTCGTACATCATGGAGAACCGCATCAACCACCAGCTCAATGCGATGTTCAACACCTACATCAACACCCGCATCAACTCGGTGCTCTCGCTGCAGGGCGGTCTGTCGTTCAACTACACCAAGAGCTCGAACTACAAGACCATACGCGACCTCCTGGGCGGTGAATTCTGGCTCGACATCGACCCCTTCAGCGACCGCGACATCGCCATCGCTCCCCAGAATCTGCAGAACGATCTCGACAATCCCAACCGCCACGTGACCAAGGGCGACCGCTTCGGCTACGACTACGACATCCACGCCCTCCGCGCCGAGGCATGGCTCCAGAACGTGATCAACCTGCCCAAGTGGGACATCAACTACGGCGTGCAGATGAGCTACACCCAGTATCAGCGCGACGGCAAGATGCGCAACGGCCGCGCCCCCAACAACTCGCTCGGCAAGAGCGAAATGCTCCGCTTCGACAACGCCAGCATCAAGGCCGGCGCACTCTATAAGCTCGACGGCCGCAACATGTTCTCCGCCCACGTGCAGTACGGAACCCAGGCACCGCTCTTCGACGCCGTGTTCATCGCTCCGCGCGTGAAGAACACCGTGGTCGACAACGTCGAAAGCGAACGCATCCTCTCGGCCGACCTCGCCTACATATGGAACTACCGCCGCTTCCGCGGCAGCATCACCGGCTTCTACACCGGTGTGAGCAACGCCATCGAGCGCAACGGCTTCTACGACGAGCGCTACACCACCTACACCAACGTAGTGCTGGCGGGTGTAAAACGCGCCTACAAGGGTGTGGAACTCGGCATGGCTTACAAGATTACCCCGAGCGTCACTGCATCGTTCGCCGGCATGTACTCGCGCTTCCAGTACAAGAACAATCCCAAGGGTACCCGTACATTCGAAAACGGCCTTTACCCCGACACCACCCAGACCGTATATCTCAAAAACTACTATCTGGGCTCGACACCCCAGTACGCCGCCAACCTCGGCATAGACTGGGCCGCTCCGAAGAGCTGGTTCTTCAATGTCAACGCCACATGGCAGGGCGACGCCTACGTGAACCTCGCCCCGGCATACCACGAAGCTCTTCCCGACCTGCCCACCGCCGACATATGGAACGGCAGCACTCCCACCGAAGGACAGCTCATTGCCAAGATCGAAGAACTCTCCACACAGGACAAGCTCAAGAACGCATTCACTCTCAACGCCTCGATCGGCAAACTCATCTACATCAACCGCAAGGTGAGCATGAACGTGAACCTCAACCTCAACAACATCCTCAACAACAAGGATGTAGTGACCTACGCCTACCAGCAGGGACGTCTCGATACAAAGAACTACGACCGCAGCGCATATCCCAACCGCTTCAGCTACGCCCAGGGATTCCGCATGTATCTCAATGTCGGCATTCGTTTCTGATTCCGCCGGGTGAACAAGTTAAGAAAGTGAAAAAAGTTAAGATAATAGTACTTGCTCAATAAACTAATCTCTTAACTTCTTCGACTTAATACTCTTTCAACCCATCACCAACATAAACAACAAATGAAAGCAATACATAAATATATAGCAGCGGCCGGTCTGCTCTGCTCGATGGCTCTGAGTTCGTGCGACGACGACTTCGCACGTCCGCCGATTGTAGCCCCCGAGTCGCCGCTGGCGGGCATGGAGAACACCACCATCGCCCAGTTCAAAAACATGTACTGGCAGGACGCCAACAACTATGCCGCCTCGATAGGCAAGACTGTCGAAGGCAAGGACATCATCATCAAGGCACGCGTCATAAGCTCCGATGCCACCAGCTGCCTCTACCAGTACCTCTACGTGCAGGACGAGACAGGCGCCATGACCATAGCCGCCCGTCAGCTCAATTCGTCGACCAAGCTCGCCACCCAGTACGGCTACGGACAGGAAGTGTACATCAACGCCACCGGCCTCTACGCAGGCCGCTATGCCGGCCTCTTCCAGATAGGCAGCAGCACCGACGGCAGCAGCACCACCTTCATCGACAACAGCGTGCTCCTGGAGCACGTGTCCGCCAACGGTCTGGGACAGCCCGATAAAATCGACCGCTACACCGTCACCATCCCCGAAATGACCGCCGCCCTCTCATCTACCGAGGAAATAATGAAGTACCAGGCCCATGCAGTACGCATCGAGAACGTGCACTTCACCTCGCCGGGCCAGGCATTCATCCCCGTATCGGGTCAGGACGCGTCCATCACCTTCGCCGACGCCGACGGCAACACCATGATAATCCGCCTCAACCGCTACTGCACCTTCGGCAACACCAAGGTTCCCGGCGGCACTGGCACCATATCGGGTGAACTCGGTTTCTTCAACAACGTATGGCAGATGACCATCAACAACATCGACGACCTCGAAGGATTCGACTTCGACAACACCGATACCCCCGACACTCCCGACGAGCCCACCGGCGAACCCGAAGGCGAAGGCACCGCCGCAAGCCCCTACAACAGCCTCAAGGCCTACGAAGTGACCAAGGCGCTCGCCGCCGACGCCACTACCGAAAGCGAATACTATGTCAAGGGCAAGGTGAGCGCCATCAAGGAACTCAGCACTTCCTTCGGCAACGCCACATACTCCATCACCAGCGAAGGCACATCGCAGGCATTCGACATATTCCGTGGCTACTACTTCAACGGCGACAAATTCACCGCCGAAGATCAGCTTAAGGTAGGCGACGAAGTGGTGGTATGCGGCAAGCTCGTAAACTTCAAGGGCAACACCCCGCAGATGGCCCAGGGCAGCCGGATTATCAGCATCAACGGCCAGGGCGGCAGCGAAACCCCCGACACTCCCGGCGACATCACCGCCGAAGGCGACGGCTCCGAGGCAAATCCCTACAACACTCTCGGCCTCCGCGCTCTCAATCCCACCAACACTCAGGAGGCCGTGGCCACAGGCGTATGGCTCAAGGGCTACATCGTAGGCTTTATGCCTACCGGCGGTACCTCGACCACTCTCGCCGGCACCACATTCGGCACAGCCGAAGCCGCCACCACAAATATTGTGGTAGGCCCGACACCCGACTGCAAAGACGTCAATCTCTGCGTGGGCATACAGCTGCCTTCGGGCGCCGTACGCAACGCCCTCAACCTCTCGACCAACCCCGGCAACCTCGGCAAGGCCGTGACCCTCAAGGGCGACGTGATGAAATACTGCGGCGGTCCCGGCCTCAAGAACACAAGCGCATACACCCTCGACGGCCAGGGCGGCGACACCCCCGACACTCCGGTCGAAGGGCAGCTCTTCAGCAGCCTCTCGGATAAGGACGCCGCACTCTCCACCGGCTGGACCATCGAAAACGTAACCACCGGCGGCCTCGAGAACGTATGGAGCTGGAAGGTATACAACAACGCCGGCTATCTCAACGGCAGCGGCTTCGCCAACGGCGCCGCCACAGCCACCGAAGCCTACGCCATCTCGCCCGTAATCGACCTCACAGGCGCCACAGGCATAGCCATGAGCTTCGAGCATGCCGCCAAATTCCAGACCACTCTCCGCACCCTCTGCGGCGTAGTCGTACGCGAGGAAGGCGCCAAGGCATGGACCGCTCTCACCATCCCCACATGGCCCGAAGCCGGAGCATGGACATTCGCCGCCAGCGGCTCTATCAGCCTCGAGGCTTATGCCGGAAAGAAGATACAGATAGCCTTCAAGTACGCTTCGAGCGCCGACGGCGCCGACACCTGGGAAATCAAGAATCTCGTGATCACCGGCAAGAAATAATTTACTCAACTTAGTTGAAGTGAATAAAGTCAAAAGAGTGAAAAGAGTTAAGATAACAGGTCCTTCACAACCGATATCTTTCCTCCGGAAACCATTATCTTAACTTTTTAAACCTTTTACTTTTTCAACTATATTTTAAAGTATATATACTATGAAATTAAGACAATATATCGCGGGATTCGCAGCTCTGGCAGCACTGACATCGGTCACCACGGCCTGCCAGGACGATATCGACGCTCCCGCTATGGAAGTGCCTGTGGCCAAAAGCACTCCCAACACCACCATCGCCGAGCTCAAAGCCCGCTACTGGCAGGAGGCCGACAACTATGCCGCCACAATCGGCAATGCCGACAATCCCGAAGAGCGTACCGTGATCCACGGCCGCGTAGTTTCGTCCGACGAGGCATCGAACGTATTCAAGAGCCTCGTAATTCAGGACGAGACAGCCGCACTGGCATTCTCCATCAACTCCTATAACCTCTACCTCAACTACCGTGTGGGCCAGGAGATAGTGATGGACGTCACCGGCATGGAAATAGGCAAGTACAGCGGCCTTATGCAGATGGGCTCGAAAAGCTGGTACGACCGCGGCAACACATGGCAGATAAGCTTCATGGCGCCCGAGTACTTCAGCAGCCATGCCGAACTCAACGGCGTGCCCGATGCCGCCAAGGTCGACACCATCCAGGTGCCCTCGTTCAGCTACATCGGCACATCGCCCGAAGAGCAGCAGAAATGGCAGAGCCAGCTCGTATGCCTGCAGAACGTATCGTTCCAGGAAGGCGGCCAGGCCGTGTTCTCGAGCTATCACAGCTCGGGCGAGAACCGCGTTATCACCGATGCCAACGGCAACACCATGAACGTACGCACCTCGGGCTACTCCACATTCTGGAACACTACCCTGCCCGAAGGCAACGTCGATCTCACCGGTATACTCAGCTTCTTCAACAACGCATGGCAGTTCATCCTCATCGACGGCAACGCATGGAAGGCATCGCCCGAGCGTCCCGGCGCCAAGGACAATCCCTACTCCGTCGACGAAGCCGTACAGGCTCAGATCGACGGCATCACAGCTCAGGGATGGGTCAAGGGCTATATCGTGGGCGCTGTCGCTCCCGGCGTTGAGGACATCACCTCTGCCGACGACATCGAATGGGAAGCTCCCACAGTGCTCGCCAACACCCTGGTAATAGGCCAGACCCCCGAAACCCGCACCCTCGACCACGCTTTGGTGATATATCTCACCTCGGAATCGGCCTTCGAGCAGTACGGCAACCTCCGCGACAATCCCACTAACCTCGGCAAGCAGATACTCGTACACGGCACCCTGGCCAAATATCTCGGCACCTACGGCATCACCGGCAACAACGGCTCCACAAACACCTTCGAAATCGAGGGCGTAGAGGTTGGCGGCGGCGAAATAGCCGCCGGAGCCGGCACCAAGGAGTCGCCCTACAACGTTGCACAGGTTGTGGCTCTCAATCCCGGCAGCACCACCACAGCAGTTGAAACCGGAATATGGGTGAAAGGCTACATAGTAGGCTCCATGCCCACCGGCGGCAGCTCCACTACCCTCGCCGGCACATCTTTCGGCCTCACCGACGCCGCCACCACCAATATAGTGATAGGTCCGACAGCCGACTGCACCGACCCCTCCAAGTGCGTGGGCGTACAGCTGCCTACAGGCACCATCCGCAACGCCCTCAACCTCTCGGCCAACCCCGGCAATCTCGGTAAGGTAGTGGCTCTGAAAGGCGATGTAATGAAGTACTGCGGCGGCCCCGGCATCAAGAACACAAGCGAATATGTGCTCGACGGCTCCACCACTCCCGACGTTCCCGCCGGTACTCCCGAAGGCGACGGCACCGCCGCCAGCCCCTACAACAGCGTCAAGGCCCTCGAGGTAGCGAAAGCTCTCGCTTCGGGCGCCACAACCGACGCCGACGTATATGTGAAAGGCAAAGTTTCCTCCATCAAGGAACTCAGCACTTCCTTCGGCAACGCCACCTACTCCATCACAAGCGAAGGCACCAACGTGGCTTTCGACATTTTCCGCGGCTACTACTTCAACGGCGACAAATTCACCTCCGAAGACCAGCTCAAGGTAGGCGACGAAGTGGTGGTATGCGGCAAGCTCACCAACTATATGGGCAATACCCCGCAGATGGCCCAGGGCGGCAAGATTATCAGCATCAACGGCCAGGGCAGCGGCGACACACCCGTTACTCCGGGCGATGTCACCGCCGAGGGCGATGGTTCCGAATCCTCTCCCTACAATACCGTAGCCCTGCGTGCACTCAACCCGACGAGCACCACTGTGGCCGTGGCAAGCGGCGTATGGCTCAAGGGCTACATCGTAGGCTCCATGCCTACCGGCGGCAGCTCCACTACCCTCACAGGCACTTCTTTCGGCACAGCCGACGCCGCAACCACAAATATTGTGGTAGGCCCGACTCCCGACTGCAAGGACGTCAATCTCTGCGTGGGCATACAGCTGCCTACAGGCGATATCCGCAATGCCCTCAATCTCTCGGCCAATCCCGGTAACCTCGGCAGGGCCGTTACCCTCAAGGGCGACGTCATGAAATACTGCGGCGGTCCCGGCCTCAAAAACACCAGTGCCTATACCCTCGGCGAAGGTGGTACCACACCCGACAATCCCGATAAGCCCGACGTACCCGATACACCCGATGTTCCTGTCAATCCGGGCGAAGCTGTCAATATCACTATCAGCCAGATTGCCGACGTTATTTCCGCTCCCGTGACAGTCAGCGGCTATACATTTACTGCCGACAAGGCTTCCGGTGCAACCGCTCCCGCCATCAACGGCACCACTCTGCGTCTCTACGCCGACAATACCTTCACCATCGCCGGTGCTTCCATGGCCAAAATAGTGTTCACGCTCAATACCTCGACAGGTTCCAGGCGCTACACCACTTTCACGCCCAATACCGGCACTGTGACAGAGCAGAAATCTGACGACACAGCCATCACCTGGACAGGCTCTGCCACAAGCGTCACATTCACTGTCGGACACGACGCTACATTAGGCTCCGACGGCGCCTCAAAGCGCGGTCAGGTGCATATCTCTGACATAGCTGTTTACCCCGCGAACTAATACACAACTGTCTTGACTCTTCCGTGAACGGAGAGTCGCCAACAAGCAACCCCCGGGTGAGAAAGCCGACCGGCCCCTTCACCCGGGGGATTGTTTTTTCAGGCGAAAACGAAATGTTTTGCCGCGAAAATGTTAAATTTCGGGTCGAAAGGCCTATATTTAACAGTTATTAATATTTATTTTCAGTTTTTCAAACCATAATACCGAAATTGTTAGTATCTTTGCATCGGATTTAAAAGGGTTTACCCCGTTTAAATTAGATTACGTTTTGTTAGACTCACAATATATACTTGAATTTTGGTTATGAGGGAGGTGCGTTACTGTGAAGTAGCGCACTTTCATTTTATTTCGCTTAACCCTTTCCCCATCTATCTCTTGCTTGACCCTACTACAAAAAAAGCATAAAAAAGCCCGGCATATACCGGGCTTTTAAACATTGTGTATTAAACCTTATTTCACGTATACCTTAGTGGCCTTGTTACCCTGACGGCGGATATAGAGTCCTGCCGAAGGATTGTCTACACGCACGCCCTGAAGATTGTAGTACTCTACCGGAGCATTTGCATCGGCCTCAACTCGGTCGATACCGCTCATACCGTTGTTGTAGTGGAGCACTATCTGCTCGTTTGCGGCATTGTAGGTCGACGACAGACGGAAGAGAGCCGCCGGTATTATCACATAGTAGTCTACGCCGTCCTCAAGAGTTATAGGCATGGCATAACCGTCGTATTCGTCGCCTGCGAATATCGAGAGGCTCGTACCGGATGTAGTTCCGCCTACAGCCCACCATTTCTCAACCGGTATTTCAGTACCGTCTACACTGCCCTTCATCACCTTTATATCAGCCAGCTTGGACGACTGGAGATTCACCTTTTCGGCAAATGTGAAGCTGAGAGTGCCTATCTGCTCTATGGCCTCACCGTCGGCGGGAGAAACCGATGTTATTTCCACCTTGGGAGCCACATATTCGCCCATATAACTGATGGTCATAGCTTCGTTAAACGCACCCGACGCATCCTTGCAGATACCCTCGGGGATAATGACGAAGTACTGTTTGCCCTGTTCCATATTGAAAGGAGTGAGGAAACCGTCGTAGTCGGCAGGCCATACACGCAATTCGGTCTTGCTGTCGGAGGTCAGATACCATTCATCGACAGAAATTGCAGTGCCTACAGGCACACCGGCAACGAGGCTGCCTTCGATAACCTTGACGGCCGGACGGGAATTCACAATGGTCATGTCAGCTGCGAAAGCCATCGAAATGCCGTCGAAAGAACTTACCTTATCGTTTGCAGCAGGATAGATCTCTGTCGGGTAAACATGGGCAGCAAGACTTTCGTTGAAAGTGGAGAACACACTCTTCCACAAAGAAGCCTTGTATGCGTCGGCAGCTCCGACGGGAATATTGCATACTGCCGAAGAAGAAATATTGAAGAATGCACTCTCGTCTACATCATACCAGTCTTCTATTTCGGGGGGTGTCATACCCTCGCAGTTGACAGTAACAAGCGCCGTGCAGTTCCAAAACGCGCGCAGGCCAATATACGTCACACATGCGGGAATAGTCACCGATACAAGAGATTCGCACTGGGCAAAAGCAGCCTCCTGTATCATAGGCATGGCCGGAGGAAGCACCACATTGGTGAGTTTGGTACCGGCAAAGGCCTGTTCGCCTATAAAGACAAGGCTTTCGGGCATGTTGATTTCCGACAGTTGCGATTTGCAGAAAGCAAATCCGTCTATAGCGCGGAATTTATTTCCTACTGTCACTTTCTTAATACCGGTGCGGTCGAATGCCTCGCCGCATATACCGATACACTCCGACGGAAGTGTAAGCTCGGTCTTTGTGCATTTTGCCGGGAAAGCCACCAGAAGGGTCTTGTCGGCATTATAGAGAACATCGTCTACGACGGTAAAGCTCTTGTTGGCCGAATCTACGGTGAATGTAGTGAGGTTAGTACCGGAGAAAGCGCCTGCCCCTATAGTTTCTACATTCTGTCCTATGTTAATCTGTGCCAAAGGAGCATCATAAAAAGCCTCTGCGCCGATTGTCGTGACACTCGAAGGAATATCAATAGAAGTCAGAGCCGTTCCAAAGAATGTGTTATCGCCGATAGTAACGAGTCCTTCGTTGAGTGTTACTTCAGCAAGAGAGGCACAACTGAGGAAAGCACTCTTACCAAGTACTTCGAGACCGGCAGGGAGAACGACCTTCGTCAGAGGCACCTTGTAGAAACAGCTCGGACCTATTTCCTTGAGGGTAGACGGGAATTCCACCGACGTCATATCGTCGCAACGGAAGAACGCACTGTCATCGATAAATTCAAGACCTTCGGGTAAGGACAGAGGTCCCAACTTGGTATATCCGAAGGCATATCGTCCTATGCTCTTAAGACCTGTACCCCATTTTATTTCAGCAAGATTATCACAGTCGTAGAAACCCTGTCCCTTGATTTCGGTTACTGTGTTGGGCAGTTCCACCGATTTGACATTGCTCCAGTAGAATGCTTGTTCACCGATAGCCGACACAGTCAGTTGATCGCCCCCGATTTCCACTGAGGCGGGAATCACAGCATTCAGAACTGTTTTGTCCGCTTTGCTCACCTCTGCCTCGGTGTCAGAAGTGGCGGTATAGGTTATACCGTCCAGTACAACGGTATCGCCTACGGCTGCATAGCAAGTCGTGCCTGCAAACACGGCCAGAATAGAGAGTAAAGTTTTTTTCATAAGCAGATAATTATGTGGAATGATGAAATGATACGAATCTAATCGTTTTCAAAATTATACAAAAAATCGTTCGTTCGGCATACTTATATGTTAATAAATACAAAATTTATCTTTTTGCTATAAAAATGCTTTTATAACCACGTTCAACAAGTCTCTTTGCTATCAATATGCCGCAATAATATTACTTTGGTATAAACTGTGGTGAATAAAACATAAAAATTTGGCTAAGACGCGGGCATTTCGTAATTTTGGGTGTTAAACACACTGACATGGAACATCCCGAAAACGACTCCCAATACCTCGGTCTCACCGTCAACGGCGGTGTGGCCCAGCCGCCGATAGTGAACCCCTATCTGGCCAAGCGTCCGCGCCGCAAGCCCCTGCCATCGGCTTCAGAACTGGTCGAAGGCATCCTCAAAGGCGAGATAACAGCCCTGAGCCGTGCAGTGACCCTCGTGGAGAGCCTCGCTCCCGAGCATTATGCCGTGGCCCAGGAGGTGATAGAGAAGTGCCTCCCCTACTCCGGCAATTCGCGCCGCATAGGCATCACCGGTGTGCCGGGCGCAGGCAAGAGCACGAGTATCGACGTATTTGGCCTCCACGTGCTCCGCGACGGCGGCAAACTGGCCGTTCTGGCCATCGACCCCTCGAGCGAGCGCACCAAAGGCTCCATACTGGGCGATAAAACGCGCATGGAGAAGCTTTCTGTCCATCCCGGAGCATTTATACGCCCCAGCCCGTCGGCGGGTTCTCTGGGCGGCGTAGCGCGCAAAACACGCGAAACCATCGTACTCTGCGAAGCCGCCGGCTACAACAATATATTCGTAGAAACCGTCGGCGTGGGCCAGAGTGAGACGGCCGTACACTCGATGGTCGATTTCTTCCTGCTCATACAGATCGCCGGTGCCGGCGACGAGCTGCAGGGCATCAAACGCGGCATCATGGAGATGGCCGACGGCATAGTCATAAACAAGGCCGACGGCGACAACATAGGCCCCGCACAGCTCGCCCAGGCACAGTACCGCTCGGCACTGCATCTCTTCCCGCCTACGGCAAGCGGATGGAAACCCGAAGTACTCACCTACTCCGGCTACTACGAACTCGGCATACCCGAGGTGTGGGACATGATCGACCGCTATTTCGCTTTCGTAAAGAAAAACGGATACTTCGAGCTCAAACGCCAGGAGCAGGCCCGATGGTGGATGTACGAAACCATCGACGAACAGCTCCGCAAGCACTTCTACGACAATCCCACCATAGCAACCCTCCTCAAAGGCGCCGAGGCCGACGTACTCGCCAACCGCAAATCGAGTTTCGCCGCAGCCGCGGCTGTCCTCGACCAATATTTCAAGAAATGAAACATATACTCGCCATTATTGCCGCCTGCATCCTTCTGGCGCTTCCGGCAGCAGCCAGGACACCGGGAGAGAAAGTGGGGCTGCAGTTCCCCGAAATAAGCTACGATTTCGGCACCGTCAATGCCGAAGAAGGCTATGTGGTGCACGAATACACCTACGACAACGTGGGCGACGGCCCTGTAGCCATAATATCGGCCATAGCAAGCTGCGGATGCACACGCCCCGAATACACCCGCAAGCCCGTGGCGCCCGGTAAATCGGGCAAAGTGAAGGTAACTTTCAATCTCGCCGGCCAGAAAGGCGAAATCAACAAGGACATAAAACTGCGCCTGCGCGCCGCCAACGGCAAGAGCGAGCAGGTGACACTGCGTCTGTCGGGCGTGGTGGTGCCTCCGGCCAAGAAATGACATAACACCAACGAGGCGACGCCGTCGCGGAGTCGCCTCGTTGGTATAAACCAATCATTATCACATTTCTTGCAATGGAAAAAGCTAAAGTGCTTTCGTGATATTATAACATCGGCCCGGTTCAGTTGGTTCGATATTTTGTCATTGATTTGTAATAAATATTTATAACCAACTGAATAACAGACTAAAATAAAAACAGACTTTTAAGTAATTAACTTATTTTAGCCGTACCGTGCTATAAAAATACACACCATATGCGCTAAATTTGCATTATAAGAAATAAATACAAACACAAATATACAATGGCAAAGAAAGAAAGCTCCAAAAAGAGCGACGCACCCAAAGACCCGCAGGCCGCACGCCTCGAAGCACTCGAGCAGGCCATGGGACGCATCGAGAAAGCCTACGGCCGCGGCGCCATCATGAAGATGGGCGACGAGGTGATAGAAGATATCGAGGTGATCCCCACGGGATCCATCAGCCTTAACTACGCCCTCGGCGTAGGCGGCTATCCCCGCGGCCGTATCATCGAAATCTACGGCCCCGAATCGTCCGGTAAGACCACTCTGGCCATCCATGCCATAGCCGAAGCTCAGAAGCGCGGCGGCATAGCAGCCATGATCGATGCCGAGCACGCCTTCGACCGCTTCTATGCGCAACAGCTCGGCGTAGACATCAACAATCTGCTCATAGCACAGCCCGACAACGGCGAGCAGGCCCTCGAGATAGCCGAACAGCTCATCCGCTCCAGCGCTGTCGATATAGTGGTGGTAGACTCGGTGGCCGCTCTTACTCCCAAGAGCGAGATAGAAGGCGAAATGGGCGACCGCAACATGGGTCTGCAGGCCCGTCTCATGTCGCAGGCTATGCGAAAGCTCACAGGCACTATAGCTCGCACCAACACCACCTGCATATTCATCAACCAGCTGCGCGAGAAAATCGGACAGATGTTCGGCCCCACGGAGACAACTACCGGCGGCAACGCCCTTAAATTCTACGCCTCTGTGCGCATCGACATCCGTTCGCGCAACCCGATCAAAGACGGCGATGACGTGCTGGGCAAACGCGCCTATATCAAGGTAGTGAAGAACAAGGTGGCGCCTCCTTTCAAGCGCGCTGAGTTCGATATAATGTTCGGCGAAGGTATATCGCGCAGCGGCGAAATCCTCGACCTCGGTGTGGAATACGGCATCATCAAGAAGAGTGGTTCGTGGTTCAGCTACAACGGCGACAAACTCGCCCAGGGCCGCGACGCCGCCAAGCAGATGCTCGCCGACAATCCCGAACTGTGCGAAGAGCTCGAAGCGCTCATCATGCAGGCTCTCAAGGACGCCGAGAAAGACCGCGGACGCCGTCCTCTGAAGAAAGCTCCGTCCGTTTCCGACGAGCCCAAAGAAACCGACAACGATGACGATGTCGACGATGTGGAGCTCGACGACGATCTGCCCGATGATTTCTCTATCGAAGAGGACCTTTGAGGTAGTTAGAAATTAGAAGTTAGGAGTTAGTAGTGTGGCTTTCGCGCCTTCAACTACTAACTCCTAACTTGTATCTTGTAACTTCTAACTATTCACAGTTTTTTCCGGTATGCACGGCGGCGGCGGTGCTGACGGCGCTCGAAGTATTCCCATTGCTTCTGTACACTTTCGTTACCTTCGAGCTCGAGATTGCTTTCCGCAAATTTATATCCGTTTTTGATATACTGCGGTATGAGATCTGCAAAAATAAGAGCGTTCACACCACGGCTCTGATATTCGGGCTTCACGGCCACGAGCAGAAGATCGACTACATCCGACTTTCCGCGGATAGCCTGCAGCAGGGGCCACCACCCGAAGGGGAAAAGCTTGCCTTTGGACTTCTGCAGCGCCCGCGACAGCGAAGGCATGGATATGCCCAGAGCTACGAGCTTACCGTCGGAATCGACCACAAGGCATACATCCTCGAGACGCAGCACATCGATATACGATTTGATATAGAATTCGATCTGACGCGGTGTCAGAGGCACGAAACCGTAGAGATTGGCATAGGCCTCGTTGACGAGCTCGAATATAGCCTGGCCGTATTCCTTCTTTATCTTTGAGCGCGAGGTATATTTTTTTACCGACAGACCGTATTTTTTAGCCACGATATCGGCTATGCGGGCATATTTCTCGGGTATGGCGTCGGGCACTGTCATGCGGTATTCCACCCAGTCCACATCCTTTTTATAGCCCATGCGGTCCATATGCTCGGGGTAGTAGGGATAATTGTATATGGTGGCCATGGTGCCGAGCTCGTCGAAACCGTCTATGAGCATTCCTTCATGGTCCATGTCTGAAAAGCCCATAGGGCCTACTATTTCGGTCATGCCGCGGCTGCGGCCCCAGTCCTCGACAGCGGCAAAAAGCTCGTCGACCACTTCCTTGTCGTCGATAAAGTTGACGAAACCGAAGCGCATCAGTTTCTCGCCCGTCTTCTCGTTGTATGCCTTGTTGATTATGGCGGTTATGGCGCCTACGGGTTCGCCGTTGCGAAAAGCCATGAACGACTGCGCGTCGCAGAAATCGAAGGCCGGATTCACATCCGGCGACAGAGTGCCTACTTCGTCCATTATCAGCGGAGGAACATAGCAGTCGTTTCCTTTATACAGATCTATGCCGAACTGCACATACTGGTGCAGCTGATCGGACGACGCAGCGATAGGATGTACGTAAACCATTTTTTAATGAATAATTAATAATCTCCCAACTATTAATTCTAAATTATCAGTCCAATACCGGGGCCGGGCTGTACGGCGATTTGAGCCATATCACCAGCAGAATCATAAGGACCACAAATACCGTCACCAGCACCACCAGACCGCGCGAATTGCGGCCCTCGAGTGCCAGATGCAGCTGCTGGAGGTCGGTATACCGGCGCGCAGGATTGGGATGTGTGCATTTACGCGCCACACGGCGCAGAGTGGCATCGTTCTCACCAAGAGCGTCGAGCACCTCGGTGAGCACTTTGCCGTAGTTATAGATATCGTCGGCTATCGACTGCTTCGACAGCGACGGACGCTGCTCGAAGCCCACATCGATAAGCTTCAGATTCTCTATATTTTCTGTGAAGATAATGTTTTCGGGCCGCAGGGGAGGGTGCACTATATGGTTGAGCTCTATATACTCAAGTGCATTCACCAGCTGATGGCGCAGCTGCTCCAGATGGTGGTGCGTCACTTTGCCGTCGGTCAGAAGCTTTCTCAGGGTATTGCCGTAGACATCGTCGCACACTATCGAGCGGCCGATTCCGGGTATATCCTCGAAATCGTTTATCATCACGATATTGGGGTGCGCCAGGTTGTAGCGCACATCGAATTCTTTTTCTATCATGGCCCGGTACTGCGGATCGTCGCGGTACTGCGGCTTGAGGGTTTTTATCATCACCCATTTGCCAAATTTCTTGGCCGTGTAGATGTCGTAAAACTCCTCGTCCCAGGCGGGAAGATGTTCAATTTCTGTCCAGCGGCTTTCTTGCTCCATTATTGTTTTTATTCGTCGTCTTCCTGCTCACGGATAGGTATTTCGCGGGCAATCGACTGATCGAGTGATATGAGTGTTTCTGTGCCGGTAACTCCCGGTATCATCTGTATCTTCTTGTTCAGAAGCTCCATCAGGTGCTCGTTATCGCGGGCATAGAGCTTTATGAGCATGGTGTAGGGGCCTGTGGTGAAGTGGCATTCCACGATTTCGGGAATTTTCTCCAGTTCGGGCACCACCTCGCGGTACATGGCGCCGCGTTCGAGGTTTACACCTATATATGTACATGTGGCATAGCCAAGTATCTTCTGGTTGACGTGATAGCCTGAGCCCGTTATCACTTTGAGGTCTATAAGGCGCTGCAGACGCTGATGTATTGCAGCACGCGACACACCACATTCCAATGCCACGTCTTTCGAGGGGATACGGGCATTGTGCATTACGATTTTTAAGATTTTCCGGTCAAGATTATCTATTTTCTCAAGCATAGGTAATATAGTGTACAGATGAATATTTGTGCAAATATAGCATTTTTTCGCATTTTGTCCAAATATTCTTAGCTTACTTTGTCATTATTTCACCAAAAAGGCCTAAAATCAATCATTCTGCCAGATACAGACAAGCTTCGGGACCCTTGTTGAATATGAGATCGAGAATACTCAGTCCGGGCACGAATCCTTTCTCGGCCTGGCGCAGCTGCCAGTATGGCGGCAGGGGTCCGAGCACGGTGGCAAAATCGGCGCGACGGTAATCGACCGTCTCGGCGCCGTCGGCCGCGTCGACAAACGATATATCCAGAATATCGCGCACAAGCGCGTCGGCCCGGGCGCACAGTTCGGTCACCGGCATGCCCACCACATCGCGCGACAGCAGCGGCAGAAAGCGGTCGATATAGAATTCGAAGAATGGCGTGCGGCTGTAGGCCGTAGCGAGGGCATTGGGCATCGAGGCCCACCATTTGCCATGCTCCGATACCACGGCATCGCGCCAGCATACGGGGCCGGCGGGTTTCGACACCGGCACGGTGAGAGTCTGTATGCCCGGAGCGTCGACGATATCGAAACGGTGCACGCTCTTCATGCGCTTGTCCATGCGCATGCCGTCGTCGATGCGCACGTTCTCGTAGCGGCTCATCAGACGGTAGTATTCCACACGGCCGAAGAGCTGCGGGGGCAGCAGAGCGCATGCGCCGGGACGGAGCAGGGGATAGTGCCTCATTTGTCGGGATTGGCGTCGCGGAGTATGCGGTCGAAACGTATCTTGCCGTCGAAGAGCCCGCGCTCCTGGTCGAAGGATGCGAGAACTATCATGGGTGTGCCCACTATATGGTCTTCGGGCACGAAGCCCCAGAAACGCGAATCCTGCGAATTGTCGCGGTTATCGCCCATCATGAAGTAGTAGTCCATGCCGAAGGTATAGGTGCCGGCTTCCTTGCCGCCTATATATGCTTTGCCTGTGGTGCTGTCGAAGTAGGCCTCAGGATGATTCTCGTAGTTGCGGATGCAACGCTCGTAGATGGTCCAGTTTTCGGGTGTCAGCTCCACTGTCATGCCCTTGGCCGGAATGAGCAGACCGTCGGCGCCGCCGTAGTTCGACAGGGTCCAGTCGGCGGCCGTACCGAAGGGGAAGGCATACGAATTGGCATCCTCACCGGCGAAGTACGATGCGATATCGTTGTACTTCACTTTGTCGACCATCAGGCCCGAAGCCTCCATCGATGCTATCATAGCGGCGGTGAGCGGCGCCATATAGGCGTAACTGGTATGGGGTGCCTTCTCGAGGAAGGGCTGCAGGTTGACACGCGACGGCGTCATGGGCTCTATCATGCTGATGTCGGACTGAGCTATGCCCAGGTCGCGGATATCGGTCTGGTCGAGCGGACGCGAGGTGGCGAAGACATAGTTGAACTGCACGTTCTCGGGAAACTCGCGCATCTGACCGTCGATATACAGTGTATCGCTGACAATCTTCAGACGCTGTCCGGGCAGACCCACGGCACGCTTCACAAAGTTCTGACGACGGTCGACGGGGCGGTATATCACATCGCCGAAGGTGGCCTTGTCGGCTTTTATTTTATCGCGGCCGTACTGCTGCACCAGCAGGTCGTAGTAGAGCGGGGTGTCTTCGAATTTGGTAGCCACGGTATCGCCGGCCGGGAAGTTGAACACCACGATATCGCCTTCCTCCACATTGCGGAAGCCTTTGAGACGGCGGTATTCCACCGCCGGGTTGTCGAGGTACGATTTTACACCGAAAATCTTGTTATGAACAAGAGGGAAATGCACCGGTGTCATGGGCACACGCGGACCGTAGACCATCTTGTTCACCCAAAGGTAGTCGCCGGTAAGCAGAGTTTTCTCCAGCGAGCTCGAGGGTATCTGGTAGTTCTGGCCCACGAAGGCAAACACGAAATACACCAGCACAAGAGCGTATACGATAGCATCGACCCAGCTCATCACGGCGCGGACCGATTTCGATTTGCTCTTCTTCCACCATGTGAAAGGTATGTATCCGGTAATGTAGATATCGAAAAGAAGAAGCTCGAATATCGCCAGCCACCATGTGTGCATCCACACCACCCAGGCCAGGAAGATGAGGCTCACGAGTCCGAAACGTATCCAGCGGGTGGTTTTCACTTCCCTGATGCGGCGTTTGAAATCGGCCGCCGCATTTGTATCTTTTTTATCCATCTGATGTCCTATATTATTTTAAATCTGATGTCCTATATATTATAGATGTGCAAAAGTAAGAATAAAACTCTGAAGAGACAAGTATGAACATCGGCGCGGGGGCGCCCCCCGGTTTTTCTTCGTGTTGCATTGTCCGCATTCCGTCGGCACCGGCGGGGAGCGGAGGCGGGTTTTCAACACAGTTTATTTTTATTTATCTCTATATTTCATTAAAAAGATTTTTTCAAAACAAATTTTCAGGAGGAATAGTAATGGGTGTTGAAAAGCTTGATAACTTTTCTGGCGATCTCTTGCATTTATAGGTTGTTGAGCATGAATATGAGGTTGTCTACGGTTTATTAACATCGTATATATTTGAATACAAGGGTTTAGATATAGTTATAAACATGGTGTTGAAAACCGGTTCCGTTGATATTTTTATAACTTTTCGACGTTGAGAAACCCTGTTTTCGCGGTTGATAAGTGCTTGATACAAGTTTTGTAAAAACAGTGGGTAAAAATTTGGAGTTGAGGCCCGATAAGCTGTATAATCGGTCGGAGCCTAATATGCAAATCAAACTTGTTGTTAGTTACCGAAAGCTATTGGAAGGTTTTGAACAGAGTTTTCAACATATGTTGATGAATTTGGCTATGTAGCGGTTTTTGAGTACTTTTGTGAGAAAAACAGATGTTGATGAAACGTATAGCTTCACTATTGATATGCATAGGCAGCGTCGTGGCCGCGCAGGCTCTCGATGTGGTATGTGAGGCCGGTTTGCTCAGCACGAAAATAAGCGATCCGCAGACGGTGACGGATCTTGTCGTTACCGGCAGTGCCGATGCTTCCGATTTCTATTTTATCGACAGGTGCATGCCGGCTCTGCGGTCGCTCGACATATCGTCGCTCGATATAAGGGAGTATACCGGCGAGGCTCTCGGCGGCCGGCGGCATTATGCCGGTGGCACCATCCCGGCCGGCGTTTTTGCCGGAAGCAACATCGCCTCGCTGTCGCTTCCGCGCGATTGTGCCGTGGGCGATTTCGCCTTCTCGGGATGCCCTCTCAGAGAGGTGACGCTTCCTGCCGGGACGGTTTTCGGCGACGGTGTGTTCGCCTACTGTACGGCTCTTGAAAAGGTGAGTGTATCGGCCGGTGTGTCGGTGGGCCGTAGTGCTTTCCGCGGCTGTGTCGCTCTTGCGGCCGTCGACGGTTCCGACTATCTGTCGGCTGTTCCCGCGTCGGCTTTCGAAGACTGTGCGGCGCTTGGCGCTTTTGCTTTCGGCTCCGGTCTGCGGTCGGTAGGAGAGGGGGCTTTTGCCCGCACGGCTCTTGCCGAGGTTGCTATGGAGGAATGCACCTCGCTCGACAGCATCGGTGCATGGGCTTTTGCCGGCGATGCCGCTCTTGTCTGTGTCGCTCTTCCGGCACATCTTGCCGCGGTGGGCGAAGGCGCTTTTTTCGAGTGCACGTCACTTAGCGGCATAACACTGCCCGACGGCATGACATCGCTGCCTCCCTATGTGCTCAAGGACGCGGCGGCCTTGCAGACATTCGCACTTCCCGCCGCGACCGAAAGGGTGGGGCAGTATGCTCTTATGGGTGTGTCGGGAGTATCGGCTATCGAACTTCCGGCCTCGCTTCAGATGCTCGATCACGGAGCCATGGAGGGCATGAGCTCGCTCGCTCATATCGATGCTGCTTCGCTCACTGCCGTGCCCTCGCTGGGCGACGACGTGTGGGCTTCGGTGGAGCAGGGCAGTGTGCAGCTTCATGTAGATCCGTCGCTGGCGCAGTCGTTTCTCAGCACACCGCAGTGGCAGGAATTTAAAATCGAAAACACTTCTACTGGCACCGGTGCCGCAACCGTGGCCGACAAAACTGTTCGCGCCGCCTTTGCCGGCACACTGCTGATAGTGGAGAGCACCGGCTGCGACCTGTCCTCTGTCGAGGTATACGATGTGTCGGGGCGCACTCTTTTCAGTGTCGCCGCCGATTCTACCCGCATGGGCATCGATACGTCGCACAGCGAGGCCTCTGTCTATATTGTCGCCTGCACGCTTGCCGACGGTACGCGTGGAACTGTTAAAATAGTACGCTGATGGGAAAGAACAAACTCAAGAAATTTGCCGAAATGAAGACCATCGATCTGGTCTTCCAATATCCTTTCTCACGACTTAAAGAGGAAGGTTTTCCTCTGCGGGGGCGGTGGGGTGCCGATTTTTTCGGCAATGACAATCCCATAGTGCTCGAGCTCGGATGCGGCAAGGGTGAATATACCGTGGGGCTGGCGCGTCAGTTCCCCGACCGCAATTTCATAGGCATCGATATCAAGGGCGCGCGTATGTGGACCGGTGCCTGCCAGGCACGCGACGCCGGCATGACTAATGTGGCTTTCATACGCACATCCATCGAACTGCTCGACAGTTTCTTCGCTCCCGGCGAAGTGGCCGAGATATGGATCACATTCCCCGACCCGCAGATGAAGAAAGTGCGCAAGCGTCTCACCGGCACACGGTTTATCGATCTCTACCGCCGCGTGAGCCGCCCCGACGGTATTGTCAATCTCAAGACCGACAGCCCCTTCCTCTACGCCTATACTTCCATGATGGCGGCCCACAACGGACTGCAGGCCATCGAGGCCACCGACGATCTCTATGCCACCATATCGCCCGACAATCCCATACTCAATATCCGCACGCACTACGAAAACCAGTGGCTCGACCGCGGACTCACCATCAAATATATCCGTTTTCCGCTTGGCGACTCGCCTCTCGAAGAACCACCGGGCGCCGAGGAACTGGAGCACGATACCTATCGCAGCTATTCCCGTGGCTACATCCAAATGCCCGATCTGATGCCCGATGATGTAGAGTTGAAAGAGTGAATAAAGTGAAAAAGTTAAGATAATAGTTTTTATAATTAGAAATTACAAGTTAGTAGTTAGAAGTTATCTTCCTACCTTCATAATTTCCTAATCACTTAATTTCTTAATTTCCTAATCTCCTACCCTCCTAATTTCCTAAAACTATGGATTTGTATCCTTCTCTGATAACCAATGCCCTCGCCACGGTACGCTATCCCGGCTCGGGTAAAAATATAGTCGAACTCGACATGGTCGCCGATGACATACGTATCGCCGGCAATCATGTGAGCTTTACAATCGTATTCGACAAAGCCACCGACCCATTCAAGGCATCTCTGCTCAAAACAGCCGAAGCGGCTATAAAGCATGCCGCCCCCGGTGCCGAGGTCGAAATCAATACTGCCGTCCGCCATGCCGCGCCTGTAGTCGAGAAAGCTCCCGTGCTGCCAGGTGTGAAAAATATCGTGGCGATATCGTCGGGCAAAGGCGGTGTCGGCAAATCGACTGTCGCCGCCAACCTCGCCGTGGCGCTTGCCGCCGAGGGCTACAGCGTGGGACTACTCGATGCCGATATTTTCGGCCCGTCGGTACCCAAAATGTTCGGTCTCGAAAATGTAGAGCTGTATATGCACGAGGTCGACGGCCGTAATCTTATTATCCCTGCCGAGCGTTATGGTGTCAAGGTGCTGTCGATAGGTTTTGTCATCGATCCCGCAAGCGCTGCCGTGTGGCGCGGCGCCATGGCCTCGAACGCACTGAAGCAGCTTATCGAGCAGGCCGACTGGGGCGAACTCGACTATTTCCTCATCGACATGCCTCCCGGAACGAGCGACATCCACCTCACCCTCGTACAGACTCTGGGCATAGGCGGAGCCGTGGTGGTGACCACACCCCAGCAGGTGGCACTGGCCGATGCCCGCAAGGGTATAGCCATGTTCCGCGACCCCAAGATCAACGTTCCCGTGCTGGGTCTTGTCGATAACATGGCATGGTTCACGCCTGAGAAGCATCCCGACGAACGATACTATCTTTTCGGTGACGATGCCAATGTCGACGCCCTCGCCGCCGAGTACGATGTGCCTGTGCTCGCGCGCATACCCCTTGTAGCCGCCGTAGGCGAGCATTCCGATGCCGGCAAGCCCATAGCCCTTGAGAATACCATGTCGGCCCAGGCTTTCGTGCATCTGGCCCGCGAGGTGGTCGATGCCGTCGACCGTCGCAACGCCTCTCTTCCTCCCACTGAAAAAGTACATACGAAATGAAAAACCGAGTCCTGGTACTCAACGGTCCCAACCTCAATCTGCTCGGACGCCGCGATCCGGCACACTACGGCTCCATGACCATGGACGCCATTCTTGCCGGCCTGCGCCGCCGCTTTGGCGGGGGTGAGATAGAGTATTTCCAGAGCAATTGCGAGGGCACTCTCATCGACCGCATACACAGCACAGGCTTCGATGCCGACCTGCTCGGCATAGTATTCAATGCCGGCGCCTACACACACACCTCGCTGGCACTTGCCGACGCCATCGACGCCGTGGCCGTGCCTGTGGTGGAGGTGCATCTGAGCAATGTCTTCGCGCGCGAGGAGATACGCCGCCGTTCCATGATAGCGCCGGTATGCATAGGTTCTATATCGGGCTTCGGAGCCGAGTCGTATGCTTTGGCCGTGCAGGCTCTAATCGACCGCGACAATGAAAATTAAAGGAGGCGAATCCATGCTTGTGGGGCTCGACGGCAAGCGTGCCGTCGAGAACAATACCGGCCTGGGCAACTACAGCCGCTATACCCTCAATATGCTTTCGATGGCTTTTCCGGGCACGCGCTTCCGCCTGTATGCGCCCCGCGAAAAGGAAAACGACCGTCTGCGCCCCCTTCTGGCCCGCGAGAATATCGACATCAGCTATGCCTCCACGAGCTTTGGGGCTATCGGCAGAGCGCTGTGGCGTACTGTCGACATGCCCGTGACCCTCGGTCGCGACGGTGTGACAGTGTACCACGGCCTTTCCAACGAGCTACCCCTTACCATAGGCCGCGTATGCCCCTCGGTAGTCACTATCCACGATACCATCTACCGCCACTGCCCTGCCGACTATACGGCCATCGACCGCCGGCTCTACGACTTCAAATATGGCCGCTCGGCGCGCATCGCCAACCGTGTAATCGCCATCAGCGAGTGCACCCGGCGCGACATCATGTCGTACTACGACATCGATCCGTCGAAAATCGATGTCATATACCAGGGCATAGATCCCGTATTCACCCTCGACATTCCCACTGTGAAGCGTCAGGAAGTGCGGGCGCGCTATAAGCTTCCCGACACCTACATTGCCTGTGTGGGCACAGTGCAGCCGCGCAAGAACCAGCTTCTTGCCGTGCGTGCCATGGAGCGGCTGCCCGAGAGCGTACACCTTGTCATTGTAGGGCGTATGGGCGGCTCATATGGTGCCGAGGTGAAGGCCGAGATATCGCGGCTGGGGCTTTCTGACCGTGTGCTGCATCTTGAGGGAATACCTTTTGCCGATCTTCCTGCCATCTATGCCGATGCTGCCGTGAGCGTGTATCCTTCGCGCTATGAGGGTTTCGGGCTGCCGGTGGTGGAGTCGATTACCGTGGGTACTCCTGTAGTGGCTGCGACCGGCTCCTGTCTTGAGGAAGCCGGCGGCGACGGTGCCCTGTATGTCGACCCCGACGATGTGGCTGCCCTTGCCGAGGCCGTGCGGCATATCATCGACGACCGTATATACCGCGACAAGCTCGTGCGCCACGGACAGAAATACGTCAAAAAATTCTCGGCCGACAATTTCGCCAAAGCCGTCATGGCATCGTATCATAAAGCAATTCTCGCTTTTTAGCTATTAATCATGGAAGAAAAGAAAAAAACGCTGCTCGTGGTTGGTGCCGGCGGATTTATCGGAGGTTTCATAGCTTCCGAAGGTCTCCGTCGCGGCTACGATGTGTGGGCAGGCGTGCGCGAGTCGACCTCGCGGCGATATCTCACCGATCCGGCGCTCCATTTTGCAGTATTCGACTACGACGAACCCGCCACGCTGCTCGAGCAGATACGTCGGTATGCCCCCGAAGGCGGCTGGGACTATATCATATACAACCTTGGCGCAACCAAATGCGCCAATTTCGCCGACTTCAACCGCATAAATTTCAATTATCTGCGTAATTTCGGCGAAGCTCTCACCGGCGCCGGTATGCTGCCTCAGAGATTTCTTTATATGAGTTCGCTCAGCGCTCTGGGCGATGCCGATTATCTCGGTTACGAGCCTATCACGGCGGCCACTCTGGCACGGCCCAATACACGCTACGGCCTTTCCAAAATCAAAGCCGAGACATGGCTTGAGACTAATCCGGCCATACCCTGGATTATATTCCGTCCTACGGGCGTATACGGTCCTCACGAGCAGGACTATCTGATGATGATAAAGTGCATCGACTCGCGCTTCGACTTTGGTGTGGGCTATAAGAAACAGATGCTCACCTTTATCTATGTCGACGACCTTGTCGGCGCTATGTTCGACGCCCTGGCCTCGCCCGATACCCTGCATAAGAAATATATCATCAGCGAGCCCCGGGCCTATACACAGAGTGAGTTCCGGGCTATTGTGGCACGTTCTCTCGCCAAGAAATTTGTCATACCGGTCAAGCTGCCTCTGTGGGCAGGCTATCTGGCCTCTGTGGTGGCTGAGAAATGGGGCGCGATACGGCTCAAGCCGTCGACTCTCAACCGCGACAAATTCAAAATCATGCGGCAGCGCAACTGGAACTGCTCTGTCGACGACGCCGTCCGCGATTTCGGTTTCCACGCCGACTATCCCCTTGAGCGCGGTATCGAGGAGACTGTCAGGGCATATCTCATAGAAAAAGAAGCTAAGAAATGAGCGGAAAATACAGCAACATGCCTCTGTGGGCAAAGATTCTGATTATCGTGTCGGCCCTGCCTGTGTGCGCCTATCCGTGGATGCTCGTCAATGCGGGTCCGGGACAGGATGTCAAGGTATTTCTGTGGCTCTATCCCTTCTATGTGCTTGCAGCCGCAATATGCGCATGGATCTGCTGGCCAGAGCGCCGCGAAATCGCCTGGATACTCATCATCATCATGCTCCTCACCCACGCCGGCATGTTCTACCTCACCTTCGCCTGACCCTCCTGTGCCCCACACCTCCCGCGCCCCACGCTCTGGCTAAAGCCATAGCCGCAAACAAACCTTCGTAAGCTAATGTTTGTAAGCGCTTATGGCTTCAGCCATAAATAAAAAAGAAAAATGACAGAAGAGCTATTAAACGACTATATCGAGGCACACAGCGGGGCCGAGCCCCCCATGCTCCACAGCCTCTATCGACGCACACACCTCACGCGGCTCTATCCGCGCATGTGCACCGGCCACGCTCAGGGGCGCCTCCTGGTAATGCTCACGCATATGATACGCCCGCACCGCATCCTCGAGCTGGGCACATTTACCGGCTACTCGGCACTGTGCTTTGCCGAGGCTATGCCTCCGGGCTGCTCCATCGATACCGTGGAGATAGATACAGAATATGCCGACGATCTGCGCGAACTCTTTGCATCGTCGCCTCGCGGTGCCGACATAAGGCTGCATATAGGCGATGCAAGCCGCCTTATCGACGGCATAATGACCGACGGCACTCCTGTCGACATGGTATTTATCGATGCCGACAAACGTGTATACTCCGAATACTACGAGGCGGTGATGCGCCATCTGCAGCCGGGAGCATTTATTCTTGCCGACAATACCCTCTGGGACGGCAAGGTGCTCGATCCCGCCGCCCGCGACCCTCAGACGCAGGGTATACGCGCTTTCAACGATCTCGTTGCCGCCGACCCGCGTGTCGAAAAAGCCATCATCCCCATCCGCGACGGCTTAACGATTTTGAGAGTTAGAAATTAGTAGTTACAAGTTAGTAGTGCTTCAACTCCTAACTTCTAACTCCTAACTTGTAACTCCCAACTGCCCTCACCACTCCGTAGCACAGTGCCGAGGCAAGGACCATAGGCAGAAGCAGGGTGAAATTGCCTGTCATTTCGGGTGTGAGGAACATGGCCATGAAAGGCGCCCGTATCACGCCCGCAAATACCGCGCACATGCCTATCAGAGCAAAATCGCCCACCGGCAGCGAGCATCCGAGCAAAGTATTTGCTCCCGTGGCGAAGAGCAGACCAGCAAGAGATCCGGCAAACAGCGTGGGTGCGAAGTCGCCGGCGACACCGGCGTCGGTGGTGAGGCCCACAGCCAGGCCCTTTACCGCGAGTATGCCTCCCACTATCAGTGCAAGATGTCCGAAACCGCGCCCTATATCCAGCGGCGTGCCGTCGTACAGCGCGGTTACATGGCCGTTGAGCATGCGGTCCATTACGCCGTAGCCTTCGCCATAAAGCGCCGGAAAACAGAACAGCATTACGCCCAATAATGCTCCGGCTACGGCTATTCTGAGCCACTGAGCCTTCATTGCTGCCAGCATACGCCTGGCGAGCGACACACATTGTGAGTAAAAAAGCGAATAGATTCCGGCCGCCACTCCGAATACGGCCAGTGCCGCGTAGGCTCCGGCGCCGAATGGCTCGGCCGAATTGAGGAATACGTCGAAAGTGAATCCCGTGAAGATATAGCACGTCAGTGCCGACGCAAGGCATGCCAGCAGCAGGGCAAGCACCGTAAAGGTGGTGAAGGGCAACTGCAGTATCTCCAGTGCGAAAAGCATGCCGCCCACCGGAGCCTTGAATATCGCCGCTATGCCCGCTCCCGCACCGCAGCCTATGAATATGCGCACCTGGTCCGGAGTAAGCCCCAGCCGCATGGCTATATTTCCGCTTATCGATGCGCCGGTAACAGCTATAGGTCCTTCGGCACCGGCCGAACCGCCGAAACCGAGCGTGAACACATTGGCTATTATAGGCCCGAATATCAGTTTTTTATTGATGGCCCACCCTCCTTTGTTGAGAAAGTGAACCAGCCGGTCCGTGCCACCCGAAAGCGGTCGGCGCACCACATAGCGGCAGAACAGCCCCGCAAGCGTCAGACCTATGACAGGCAGAACGAGCAGTGTCCAGTTCACCGAGTCGGAGAAATGTCCCATCAGCGCTCCCGAAACAAGAGCGATAAGTTTTTTGAGTATTACGCAGGCCAGTCCTGTGCTCAGTCCGGCGACAGCGGCAAGAATCATGATATATGCCTTTTCGGGCACATAGCGATGATATAGCCTTATCCGGGCTATGATATTGAAACGATGTCGCTTGCTGTTCATTTCCACAGGAGATGCATATATTTAAAATGCTTCCTGTGGTAAAAAGGTTTAGATAGAGGACAATATATTGCGGTAATAATGGTCGTAGGCGTCGACGGTGTGCGATATATCGAATCGGCGTACATAGTCGAGGGCCTCGGCCGCGCGTGCCAGTGCGGCAGGATAGTCGGCCATCAGCGAAGCTATGGCATCGGCGAAACTGCCGGCGTCGCCGTTTTTGCCCGACAGGCACAGCCGGCCGTTGTCGGCCACTTCCCACGGCCCGTCGTGCTCGGTAAGAATCAGCGGTAGCCCGGCGGCCATTCCTTCGGCTACGGTCAGGCCGAAGCCTTCGTAGCGCGACGGATGTATCATGGCATCGTAGTTGCACAGATGTGAATAGATATATTCGCGGTCGCGCAGTCCGGCGAAATGCACGCGATCGGCCACGCCTTCGTCGGCGGCAAGCTGCTTCAGCGCATCGAGTCCTGTGCCGGTGCCGATAAATGTAATTTCTACATTCACGATACCGCGGCGTTTCAGCTGTCCGAGTGCCATAATGGCAATATCCTGCCCTTTCAGTTCGGGTGTCAGGCGTCCTACCTGTACCAGACGGAATATCTGGGGCTTTCTATCCGGACGTCGTATCACATCGGCTATAATTATGCCGTTTGGCACGGTATTTACTTTAGCACCGGGAAGCCGGCTTCTGATATCATCGGCCACAATATCGGTTATGGCTGCCATTGCTACTCCGGCCGAATATTCCATCGTTATATTCAGTGCATGCACGGTATAGATCATGCGGTTGCGGCGCACACGAATCAGACGGCAGAATTTTTTATGGTGCACATGCACTATGTCGGGGCGCAGGCGTGCTATGAGCATATTGAGACGCGCCATCATCAGAAGCGGTGCCGACCCCTCGCGGCGATGGAAGCGCACTATCTTTACCTTTGGGGAGATAGTATCGATAACCTGCGCTGATTCGCGGTCGTTGACAATGAGCAGAGTCGCCCTGTCGCCGCGGGCCACCTGGGCGTTCATTATGTCGACGAGCATTGTCTCTGTTCCGCCAACCTCCATGCTGTATGTGCAGTGCAGTATGTGCATTTATTTGCTTTGCAGAAATTTATAGATTTCGTATATGCGGGCGGCCGTATGGTCGTCGTCGAGTCCGAGTTCCATCAGACGTTCGCGCGGATCCTTACCCTTTATTTCACCCCGTATTACGCTCATAACCCTGTCGGCAAGAGCGGTGCTGTCGTGCGAGGGAGCAACAGCCGAATCGCGCACGCCATCGAGGAGAACACCGACATCACCCACCGGTGTGCTTATCACCGGCAGATTGCAGCCCATGGCCTCTTTGACCGTCTGCGGCGAGCCTTCCGATATAGATGTCATAAGCATCATGTCGGCTCTTTGCATCGCTGCGGCTATTTCCTGACGGCTCATATTAGCCAGCTCCAGGGTGTCGATTTCGAGGCCGTGCTGTGTGCGAAGACGCTCCACCGTTTCGCAGAACAGAGGATAGTTCTTGACGATGCGTGTGCGTGAGTTTGGAAAGAGAATGGTGAAGTGTCGTCGCCCGGCCATGGGCTTGCGCGGCTCGCCGGGGCAGAACACGGACGGATTGACCGAGCACGGTATCTGCCGCACGTCGCTGCAGCAGGCGCGGGCCATGGCGCTCATGCGGTCGTTGAGGGCTATGGCTGTATCGCAGCGGCGCAGTATGCGGTGCGTGAGAGCCACCTGCACGCTTTTACCCTGTTCTGGCTGTATGTCGCCGCCGTGCAGGGTTACGACAACAGGTATGTCCGGTTTTCCGCAAAGAAGGAAGAGACCGGAAGGTCCATAGTGCACATGCACGAGGTCGTAGCCGCCCTGCCGTATCTTGCGGCGCAGCACCGGGATATCGCGGAGATAGTTCAGGCGGCTTTCGTTGCCGCGGATATAGAACACCTCCGCTTCAATATCAGTGAAGTTGCGGACGAGGGCCTCGATCTGTTCTTTCACAAAAATACCGTACCAAGGCATCTGCGCCGTCGGATACATATTTGTGACATATAGAATTTTCATTTTCAGAAAGGCGTGCAAGGTCGGTTTAAAGTGCAAAAGTAGGCATTTTTCGGTAATTCGGGCAATTTTTGCTATCTTTGTATCGCCTAAATCGCACTAATCCTATGACCGACGACAACATAACACCGCAAAATCCCGAACAGCCGTCAGAAGGCGTATTTGCCCCCGTGGCCTCCGACTACAGCGAGGCCGACATCCAGACACTCGACTGGAAAGAGCACATACAGCGCCGCCCCGGCATGTACATAGGAAAGCTTGGTGACGGCACCAATTCCGACGACGGCATCTATGTGCTGCTCAAGGAAGTGCTCGACAACTCTATCGACGAGTACATGATGGGCTTCGGTCGCCAGATTACCGTCGATGTCGATGCCCTGTCGGCATGTGTGCGCGATTATGGCCGCGGCATCCCCCTGGGCTCGCTGGTCGACGTGGCGTCGAAAATGAACACCGGCGGCAAATACGACTCGTCGGCATTCCAGAAGTCGGTCGGTCTTAACGGCGTGGGCCTCAAGGCGGTGAATGCGCTGTCGACCACTTTTGAAATAATAGCCTACCGCAACGGCAGCCGCAAGCGCGCCCTTTTCGCCATGGGCAATCTCATAGAGGAAAGCGACATAGAGCCTACCGACGAACCCAACGGTACTTTCGTGCGCTTCACACCGTCGGCCGATATTTTCCGCGACTATGCATTCCGCGACGAGTTCATCGAACCGCTGCTCAAGAACTACACTTACCTCAACACCGGTCTGGCCATAGTATTCAACGGCCGGCGATTCATATCGCGCAACGGTCTGAAAGATCTTCTCAACGCCGCCCTCACCCAGGAGCCTCTCTATCCTATCATCCACCTCAAGGGACCCGACATCGAGGTGGCCATAACACACGTCAACCAGTACGGCGAGGAATATTACTCCTTTGTCAACGGTCAGCATACCACTCAGGGCGGTACACACCTGAGTGCTTTCAAAGAGGCTGTAAGCCGTACGTTCAAAGACTATTTCAACCGCAATTTCGAGTATTCCGATATCCGCAACGGCATGGTGGCGGCCGTGGCCGTGCGTGTGCAGGATCCGGTGTTCGAGTCGCAGACCAAGACGAAGCTCGGCTCGCGCGATATGGGCCCCGACGGACCTACCATAGCCAAATATATAGGCGATTTCATCAAGAAAGAGCTCGATAACTATCTGCACCGCAACCTCGATGTGGCGGACATCGTGCTGAAGAAAGTGCAGGAGAGCGAACGCGACCGCAAGGCCATGGCCGGTGTGCAGAAAAAAGCCCGTGAGACAGCCAAGAAAGTGAGTCTCTACAACCGCAAGCTCAACGACTGCCGCGTACACCTCAACGACGCCCGCGGTTCCGACGAAAAGAAAGAGGCCACAAGTATCTTCATCACCGAGGGCGACTCGGCCGGCGGTTCTATCGAAAAGGTGCGCAATGTCGAGACTCAGGCTGTGTTTAAACTTCGCGGCAAGCCGCTCAACTCCTATGGAGCCACCAAGAAAGAACTGTATACCAACGAGGAATTCAGCCTCCTGCAGGCTGCCCTCAATATCGAGGACGGTATCGACGGTCTGCGCTATAATAAGGTAATTATAGCCACCGATGCCGATGTCGACGGCATGCACATACGCCTGCTCATGCTCACATTCTTCCTGCAGTACTTCCCCGACCTCATCAAGAAAGGGCATGTATATGTGCTTCAGACGCCCCTCTTCCGTGTGCGCAACAAAAAGACCGCCAAACGGTCGGGACGTGCCAAAAAGGACGATGCCCCCGACGATACCGTATACTGCTACTCCGACGACGAGCGCGTGGCCGCCATAAAGCGTTTTGGCGACAATGCCGAAATTACACGATTCAAAGGTCTGGGTGAGATTTCGCCCGATGAATTCCGCGACTTCATAGGCGAGAACATGCGCATCGACCGCGTGAGTCTGCGCAAGGACGACGGTGTGGCCGAGGTGCTCGAATTCTACATGGGCAAAAACACAATGGAGCGCCAGAACTTTATCATCGACAACCTCGTAGTCGAAGATGACACCCACATCGATTTAGGAGATTAGGAGGTTAGGAATTTAGGAGGATAGGATATTAGGAAGATAAGAAGGGAGGAGATAAGGAATTTAGGGACTAAGAAATTAGGAGGGTAGGAAGGGAGGAGGAGAGGATATTAGGAAATTAGGAGAGTAGGAGGATATTTTTTGTTCCTATTCTCCTAATCTCTTTTAACCCCTTAACTTCCTAACCTCCTAATATCCTAATCTCCTACCCTCCTAATGCCCGGTAGGCCTGGGGCGACATGCCCATGGTGCGGCGGAATAGGCGCGAAAAGTATGCAGGATCGCTGATGCCCAGGCGAATGGATATTTCATTGATTTTTAGGTCGGAGAGTTCGAGGTAGGCGCATGCCTGCTGCACCTTGGTGCGCATGAAGCAGCTCATCGGCGACATACCTGTCTCGGCACGGAAAAGCGCCGAAAAACGCGACGGCGAGTAGCCGAAATGCGATGCTAACTGCCCGAGGGTGAGAGGCCGGTTCACATTCTCGCTCATATAGTGCATCACACGGTCGACAAGCGACTTCGATGCCGCATGGGTCGTAGCGATATGGCGGTACTGCTCGAGCATGGTGAAGGATGCCAGATAGTGCCACAGGCACATCGACGCATAGGCCTGATAGCCCGGCACCATGGCCTGCGAGAAGGCGTCGTAGATCTCTTCGAACAGTCGCAGCCGCTCGCCCATACGCGAGTTGTCGGCCGCTTCTATGGTGCCGCGCACCGGAGCGCCGTCGGCAAAGCGGGCGGCCTGTGTGCCGCAGAAATGCAGCCAGTAGATGGTCCACGGTTCGCTGTTGTCCGAGCCGAAAGAGTAGGGCATGCCGGCGGGAAGTATCACAAAGCTGTTTTTAGGAATAATGTGCTTGTGACCGTCGGTTTCGTACCATCCGCGGCCGTCGGTACAATGCAGCAGCAGCCAGTAATCGCAGCCGTCGGGCTTCGACACGCTATGATACTTCGCTTTCGGGAAAAATCCTATTTTTCTCACATATAGATTGTTTACCGCAGGGTCGGTGCACAGCCGCGACAGCAGTGTGTCGGGTAGCGCGAGCACCCGCTGGCCCTGAAAACTTTCCTTGATGTGTATCATAGTAAGATTGTCCAAGTCATTAGCAACAAAAGTACATATTTTTTTGCTAATTTCGCAATACCTTTGCGGCGTAATCAATCACCGACAATGAGAAAAAGCAATTACGACAAAAAACCGGCCACTAAAATCGCCGGAAATATATGGCAGGGCAGCGACGCCATCGTATCGGCGCTTGCTCCGCTGCGCGATGCTAAAAAAGGCGTATGGGTAGTGGAATGCTATCAGGGTGTACACCACGATGAGCTCAAGGCGCTTTTCGGTGCGCTCGCTCCCGACCGCTTCATCGACACCGCCGATCTGATGCGCGATCCCGCCGACATCGCCGCCATGACACACACCTACCTCACCGACGACCGTCTTTTCGGACGCCGTAACACTCTCGATTTCCCGGACTTCTTCGACGCTGCCAAAGTTGCCGCACTCGATATCAATCCGGGAGAATTTACCATAATATACGGCCACGGAGCGGCAACCATAGCTCCCGATGCGGCCCTTACCATCTATGCCGACATGCCTCGCTGGGAGATTCAGATGCGCTCGCGCCGTCACGAGGTCACCGGCATAGGAGTCGACAATGCCGCCGACGCCCCTTCGGTGCACTACAAGCGCGGTTACTTCCTCGACTGGGTGATATGCGATGCCCTCAAGCGGCGCATAATGGACCGTGTCGATTTCTGGCTCGACAGCACAGAGGCCGGTAACCCCAAGATGATCGATGCCGATACTTTCGCCCGCGGTCTTGACGCCACTGTAGCGCGGCCTTTCCGCGTGGTGCCTTTCTTCGACCCCGCTCCCTGGGGCGGCCAGTGGATGAAAGAAGTGTGCGGACTCGACCCGTCGCAGGCCAACTACGGCTGGTGCTTCGACTGCGTGCCCGAGGAAAATAGTCTCTACCTCGATGTCGACGGCACTCTCTTCGAAATGCCGTCGAACAATCTTGTATTCGGCCGCACACGCCGTCTGCTCGGCGCTCCCGTCGAAGCCCGGTTCGGTCAGGACTTCCCCATCCGCTTCGACTTCCTCGACACCATAGGCGGCGGCAACCTCAGCCTGCAGGTGCACCCTACCACACAGTATATCCGCGAGACATTCGGCATACCCTATACTCAGGACGAGAGCTACTATCTGCTCGACGCCGAGGAGGGTGCCACCGTATACCTCGGCCTTAAGACAGGTGTCGACTCCGAGGCCATGATAGCCGCCCTCAACCATAGCCAGGCCACCGGCGAGCCTTTCGATGCCGAACGCTTCGTCAACAAATGGCCCGCTAAGAAACACGACCACTATCTCATCCCGGCCGGAACCATCCACTGCTCCGGTGCCGGCGCCATGGTGCTGGAAATCAGCGCTACCCCGAGCATATTCACATTCAAGCTCTACGACTGGGGCCGTCTCGGTCTCGACGGGCTGCCCCGGCCCATCAACATCGGCCATGGCTCGCATGTGATACAGTGGGAGCGTCAGACCGATCTCATACGCTCGCGCTTCATCAACCGCGTGGAGCCTGTGGCCGAAGGCGACGGCTGGACCGAAGAGCGCACCGGCCTGCATGAGAACGAATTCATCGAGACACGGCGTCACTGGTTCACCGGCACCGTTCCCCATAATACCGGCGACGGTGTAAACGTATTCAATGTAATAGAAGGCGACGAACTCATAGTCGAAAGCCCCACCGGCGCATTCGAGCCCTTCATTGTGCACTATGCCGAGACATTCATAGTGCCCGCTTCCGTCGGCGAGTATACCATCCGTCCTCACGGCCCCTCCGAAGGCAAGCGCTGCGGCACCATCAAAGCCTTCGTCCGCTTCCACGCCTAACCTATATAAGGAAGCTAAGAAATTAGGAAGTTAGGAAATTAAGAAGCTATGAAATTAGGAAGTTAGGAAATTATGAAAATAAGCTATAACTTCAGCACTCCTAATATCCTAACCTCCAAATCTCCTACCCACCTATCCTCCTAATATCCTAATCTCCTATCCTCCTAATTTCCTAATCTCCTATCCTCCTAATTTCCTAATCTCCTAATCTCCTATCCGCCTAATCTCCTACAATGAAAACCATACTCACTCTCGATGCCGGAGGCACAAACTTCGTATTCTCGGCCATGAACGCCGACGGCCGCGCCGCCGACGAAGTGACGATGCCTTCGTGCGCCGACGATCTCGACGCCTGCATCGGAAATATAATAGCCGGTTTCAGCCGTGTGCGCGATAGTCTTGACACCGCTCCGGCGGCCATCAGCTTCGCCTTCCCCGGGCCGGCCGATTACCCTGCCGGCATCATCGGCGACCTGCCCAATTTTCCGTCTTTCCGCGGTGGAATAGCCCTCGGCCCTATGCTCGAGGACGCTTTCGGGTTGCCTGTATTCATAAATAACGATGGCAAACTTTTTGCCTACGGCGAAGCCCATGCCGGAGTACTGCCCGATGTCAACCGACGTCTTGCCGAGGCCGGTTCCGACCGCCGCTACCGCAATCTCATAGGCGTTACCCTCGGCACAGGTTTCGGTGGCGGCGCTGTGATCGACGGCAAGCTTCTGCTCGGCGACAACGGCACCGGCGGCGACCTGTGGTGCCTTCCCGACTCAATAGAGCAGGGCTGCATCACCGAGGAATCGGTGAGCATACGCGCCGTCCGCCGTGTCTATGCCGCTCTCTCGGGCGACAAACGCCAGCTAACACCCTACGACATCTTCCTCATAGCCGAAAAAAAGAATCCCGGCGACAGCGCCTCCGCCCGCGAGGCATTCGCCCGTCTGGGCCGTGCCGCCGGCAACACCCTCGCTACCGCAGCCACCCTCATCGACGGCATTATAGCCATCGGCGGAGGCGTGGCCGGAGCAGCCAAGTATATAATCCCTGCGTTGGTCGGCGAGATGAACTCCGACCTCGCTCTTGTCGACGGTACTCCCGTGGCCCGCATGCAGAGCCGGGTGTACAATCTCGACGATCCCGCCGATTTCGCTCTCTTCGCTGCCGACGATACCACACGCATCGCAGTGCCCGGCAGCGACCGCACTGTTTCTTATCGCCGTGCCAAGAAAACAGGCGTGGCCATAAGCCGTAACGGCGCCCCGGCTTCCATATCGATGGGTGCTTATCTCTATGCAATCAATAATCTCTAATACTATGATGAACACACGCTTACTTTTTGCAGCTGCACTGCTGGGCTTCGCCGGCGGTGCCATGGCCGAGAACGTGAGTCAGTACGTCGAACCGCGTATAGGCACCGCTCACTGCCGGTGGTTCCACATCGCACCGGGCGCACTGCCTTTCGGCATGGCCAAGCCCGGACCGTCGACGAACGGCCATCTTGGTAACGAACAAGGTTGGGAGGCATCGGGCTACGACTATCGCGAGTCGAGCATCGAAGGTTTCCCCTGCATCCACGAGTTCCAGCTCGGCGGTATTTCGCTCATGCCCACCAAGGGCGCACTGGTGACAGTGCCGGGCGAAGTCGACAATACCGACGGACAGGGCTACCGCTCCTTCTTCGACCGCGAAGCCGAGACCGCCCGTCCCGGATACTACTCTGTGCTTCTGAAACGCTACGGCATACTCGCCGAGCTCACCGCCACCGAGCGCACCGCCTATGAACGCTTCACCTTCCCCGAAGGCGACGACAACCACATACTTTTCGATATCGGCAACCGTCAGGGTGAAAGCGGCGCTGTTTCCGATGCCCGCGTAGAACTGCGTTTCGACGGTTCGGTAGAAGGCTATGTGGTTACACAGCCTGAATATGTCAAAAAATATCAGGCCGGTGCCGAAGTTCCCATCTACTTCTCGGCCGTGGTCGACCGCCGGCCGTCCGCTTTCGGCACCTTCAACGGCGAAAAGACCACTCCGGGCGCAAGCGTGGCCGAAGGCCCCGGCGCAGGACTATACATGACATTCGATACCGAGGGCGATGCTACCCCGGTGACCGTGAAGATAGGTCTGTCGTACACATCGGTCGACAATGCCCGTCTCAACCGCCTCGCCGAGAGCCGCGATCTCGACTTCGACGCAGCAGCAGCAGCCTCGGCCGCCACTTGGGAGGACATGCTCAGCCGCATTACAGTCGAGACACCGTCGAAAACCGATAAAGTGAAGTTCTACACCGGTCTCTACCACGCCATCCTTGGCCGCGGACTCGCCAACGACATCAACGGCGCCTATCCGCGCAACGACGGCACTACCGGCTACATACATGTCGGAGCCGACGGCAAGCCCGAATATAATTTCTACAACACCGATGCCGCATGGGGCGCTCAGTGGAATCTGTCGCAGATATGGGCTCTGGCATATCCAGAATACTTCTCCGACTACGTGAGCACACATCTGCGTGTTTTTGCCGACAGCGGATGGCTTGGCGACGGTATAGCCGCTTCGCGCTATGTATCCGGTGTTGGTACCAATCTGCTGCCCGTCATTATTTCGGGCGCATACCATGCCGGCATACGCGACTTCGACACCGATCTCGCCCTGAAAGCCTGCCTCAAGAACGAGCTTTGCGGCGAAAACCGTCCCTTCGGCGCCGGCAAATCCGATACCGACCGCTTCGTGAAGTACGGATATGTGCCCCATGCCGATGATGGCAGCGGTTTCGAGGAAGAATTCCGTTTCTCGGCCTCGCACACCCTCGAATATTCCTATAGCTCATGGGCCACTTCGCAGCTCGCACGCAGTCTCGGTAAAGATGAGTATTGCTCTCAGCTCGACTGGCTTGCCCGCGGCTGGGAACGCATATACGATCCCGAGGCCGGATTTATGCGTCCGCGACTGGCCAGCGGTAAGTTTATCGATAATTTCAATCCCATGCAGGTGTGGCGCGGCTTCCAGGAAGGCAATGCCTGGCAGTATACTTTCTATGTGCCCCATCAGGCCGACGAACTCATAGCCAAAGTAGGTCGTGAGCGCTTCACCGAACGTCTCGACAGCATTTTCACCGTGTCGCAGGACAAGATATTCAGCGGCGGTACCGAAGTGGGCGCTTTCGCCGGCCTTCAGACCCTCTATAATCAGGGCAACCAGCCTTGCCTCCACATTTCGTGGCTCTTCAACGAGTCGGGCCGCCCCTCGCTTTCGCAGAAATGGGTGCGCGCCATCCTCGACCGCTTCTACGGCATCGACGGCATCCATGGCTATGGCTATGGCCAGGACGAGGACCAGGGCCAGCTCGGCGCATGGTATGTGCTGTCGTCGATGGGTCTCTTCGATGTCAAGGGCTTTGCCGGTCAGAATCCCGACATGGCCGTGGGCAGCCCCAAGTTCGACAAGATAACCCTCCGTCTTTCGCCCAAATATCATAAAGGCAAGGAATTCGTAATAACCACCGAGGGCAATTCCGACAGCAACGTATATGTGGCTGAGGCAAGCATCGACGGCCAGAAACTGTCGAAACTCCGTTTGCCGCTCGACCGTATCACAGCCGGCGGACATCTCCATCTCAAAATGAGCTCAACACCACGCGACAACTATGAAGACTGATACAGCCGCCGCTTCGATGCGCCGCGCCATGCCGGCGCTCCTCTTCGGATTCTTTGTAATGGGATTCGTCGACCTCGTCGGCGTGGCCACCAGCTATGTCAAGGCCGACTTCGACCTCTCGCACACCATGGCCAACACCCTGCCTATGATGGTATTCGTGTGGTTTGCGCTCTTTTCCGTGCCCACCGGTCTGTGGATGGGCCGCCACGGGCGCCGCGCCACAGTGGCCATATCGCTCGGTGTGACAGCCGTGGCCATGCTTATCCCGGTGATATATTACAGCTTTCCGGTGGTGCTCGCCGCATTCGCTCTTTTGGGCATTGGCAACACCATACTGCAGGTGTCGCTCAATCCCATGGTCGCCGCCGTGGTCAAGCCCGACAAGGTGGCCAGTACCCTTACTCTCGGCCAGTTTATCAAGGCCATATCGTCGATGCTCGGTCCGGTTCTTGCCGGATGTGTGGCAGCGGCTTGGGGCGACTGGAAGCTTATATTCCCTGTCTACGCCGTAGCCTCGCTGCTGTCGCTCATATGGCTGCTGACCGCTGTTCGCCCCGATAAGAGCGGGGCTGCCGACGAGCGCCAGAGCACCTCGCTCGCCTCGGTCTGGGGACTGCTGAAGAACGCTAAGATAGTGTTGCTCTTCTGCGGCATCCTCTGCACCGTGGGCCTCGATGTGGGCATCAACACGGCCATTCCCAAGCTTATGATGGAGCGCTGCGGCCTGCCGCTGCACGAGGCCGGCTTCGGCACAAGCCTCTACTTCTTCGCCCGTACACTGGGTGCGCTTGCCGGTGCCTTCATTCTTGCCCGCACAAGCCCTTCGGCATTTCTGAAAATTACGATAGTGGCCGCTCTTGCAGCCACAACCGCTTTCATGTTTGTCGACGGCATGTGGCTGCTGGGTACTATCATAGTGATAATCGGCGCCATGTGGGCCAATGTGTTCTCCATAATATTCACTTTCGCCCTCGAAGCCGCTCCCGACAAGAGCGACGAGGTATCGGCCCTGATGATTATGGGTGTGGCCGGCGGCGCTCTGGTGCCCCCGCTGATGGGTCTTGCGGCAGATGCCGGAGGCCTCACCATGAGCATAGTCCCGCTGTGGATCTGCGTGGTCTATGTGCTATTTCTCGCTTTCCGCCGGAAGTAAAAGAAAAATTGCAGAAGAAAGCTGCGGTAGTCTCTTTGGTGAGGCGCCGCAGTTTTTTTTGTCCGAAGCCATGGAAATTGCTAATTTTGTGTTTCAGAATTAAGCGGGTAATTATATATGAGCGGAGTAAAGCCAAAAAAAGCGCTTGGTCAGCATTTTCTCACCGACCTCGGTGTGGCCGACCGTATAGCCTCGACACTCGATGCCTACACCGGCGCCGAAATACTTGAAATAGGGCCCGGCATGGGTGTGCTCACCCGTTTCCTGCTCGAAAAACACCCTGCAGCCAAGGTGACGCTCGCCGAAATCGACACCGAGAGCGTCGAGTGGCTGCACGCTCATCTGCCCGAGCCGCAGCCCCGCATCGTAGAGGGCGATTTCCTGCAGATGGATCTCGACGCCCTTTTCCCGGGTGAAGAGGATTTCTGTGTAATCGGCAATTACCCCTATAATATATCGTCGCAGATATTTTTCCGTGTACTCGACTACCGGCGCCGCATAGTGTGCTGCAGCGGCATGCTGCAGCGCGAGGTCGCCGAGCGCCTGGCTGCCGCCCCCGGCACCAAGGCTCGCGGCATACTCAGTGTGCTTCTGCAGGCATGGTACGATGTAGAGTATCTTTTTACCGTCAGCGAGAAGGTGTTCAATCCGCCGCCGAAGGTCAAGTCGGGGGTGGTGCGCCTCACTCGCAACGGCCGGCAGAGTCTCGGTGTCGACGAGGCCCTGTTCCGCACGGTGGTCAAGACCACTTTCGGCCAGCGCCGCAAGACTATCCGCAACTCCGTGCGCAGTCTGCTGCCGCCGGGTGCCGATGCCGGGACCATGCCCTATGCCGCCATGCGCCCCGAGCAGCTGTCGGTCGAACAGTTCGTCGAACTCAGCGCTGCCGTTGAGGTTGCGCGTAAATCCTCCTGATTATGAAAGAATTTACCGAGGACTACCTCGACAGCATGGCTCAGATCATCAAGGCCGACGATAAGGAGAAGGCCCGTGCCGAGCTTGCCTCGCTGCACCCGGCCGATATTGCCGAACTATACCGCAATCTCGATATTCAGGAGGCCGAATATCTCTTCAATCTGCTCGACGAAGAAAAAGCAGCCGACGTGCTCATGGAGCTCGACGAGGACGACCGCCTGAAGCTCCTCAACGCCATGCCCGTCGAGGAAATCGCCAAGCAGATCGACCACCTCGATACCGACGATGCCGTCGACCTCATACAGCAACTCGACCAGGAGGAACGCGACGAAATCCTCAGCCACATCGACGACGTGGAGCAGGCCGGCGACATCATCGACCTTCTCAAATACGACGAAGACACCGCCGGCGGCCTTATGGGCACCGAGATGATTGTGGTGAACGAGAACTGGTCGATGCCCGAGTGCATCAAGCAGATGCGCCTGCAGGCCGAGGATATGGACGAGATATACTATGTATATGTAGTCGACAACGACTACCGTCTGCGAGGCACTTTCCCCCTCAAGAAGATGCTCACACACCCCTCGGTGTCGAAGATAAAGCACGTCATGGAGACAGATCCTGTGAGCGTGAAGGTAGATACTCCCATCGACGAGGTAGCCCTCGACTTCGAGAAGTACGACCTTGTGGCCATGCCCGTGGTCGACTCCATAGGCCGACTTCTTGGCCGGATCACCGTCGACGACGTCATGGACCAGGTGCGCGAGGCAAGCGAACGCGACTATCAGCTCGCTTCGGGTATCTCGAGCGACGTCGATGCCGACGACTCGGTGATAGCGCAGACCAAGGCCCGCATACCCTGGCTGCTCGTCGGCATAGCTTCGGGTCTGCTGGCCTCTGTCATTCTCGGCACCTTCGAATCGCAGCTCCAGGCTGTGACGGCTCTGGCTTTATTCATACCCATCATCGGCGGTACCGGAGGTAATGTCGGTGTACAGGCATCGGCAATCGTGGTGCAGGGCCTGGCCAACGGCAGCCTCGACATCAAGAATTTCGCGGCTCAGCTCGGCAAGGAAATACTGATAGGCCTCCTCAACGCCACCGTTATCTCGGCAGTGGTATTCGTCTACAATCTCATCACCATGCCCGGTGAATTTGCCGTCACCATATCGGTGGCAGTTTCGCTGTTCATAGTGGTGATGTTTGCGTCGATGCTCGGCACCATAGTGCCACTCACTCTCGAGAAACTTCACATCAATCCGGCACTGGCCACAGGCCCGTTTATCCAGATATCGAACGATATCGTAGGCCTTATTATATACGTCCAGATTTCTACCTGGTTCTTACATTCTCTGGCCGGAATTACCTTCTGACAACTATCCGAAATTTTTTTTGTTGTCCGAACAATCTTTTTTTGTGGAATATTGTGCAAAAAGTCAGCCTCGGCTGGCTTTTTATGTTATTTTGCTTTGCATATATGCGCTTTTAGACTATCTTTGCGACCATAAACCAAACAAAATTATTTCACTACACAATTCCATCCTTTTTTATGAAAAAATTATTACTGTCCGCTAAACTTTTTTAGAATCTAAAAAATTAGGGCTGGCACCTA
>ENA-ORMR01000121-ORMR01000121.1-human-gut-metagenome-genome-assembly--contig:-NODE-121-length-91594-cov-9.394990_pt1 | contig 91594 bp, 109 predicted proteins | sample MGYA00242107_ERZ509003 | MGnify/ENA primary metagenome ERZ509003 (study PRJEB26280, sample SAMEA2338699) | human gut metagenome | biome: human gut; feature: human-associated habitat; material: faeces...
GAGAAATTATTTAAAAACTTCCGTGATTTTTGTCTTGACATATTACCAGATGTCTTTTATGATAGCTAACTATATTATACATCAAAAATGACATAATTAAAACATTTCCCTATTTTCGTATACAATTTATTCATAATTTTCTGGAAAATAAGTATCTAACCATGATTCAGCTTTATCTTTTATTGCCTTTCCTTCATTATCTTTAAAACGTTCCCAGCCATTTTTTCCACGTTCTAATGCTTTTTGCACTCCATTTTTTACTTTTTCTTTTACTTCATCATAAGAACGAATATGTTCACTAAAATACCCATCGATACGATGATATAGTTCTTTGGCTTTATTTTGGGCTTCATCTGATAGTTCACTAAACGTATAACCACCATAAGTAGCATTCGGATCATTTTGTAAGAAACGTTTAAAATAATTGATTTTTAATGCCCATTCTTCTTTGTATTCCTCTAAAGAAGATGTATCAAAAGCTCCTTCAAAACTATTTTTTATATCTTCAAAAGCCGCTCTATCACGATCATTATAAATTGGTAACTTCATATACTGATCCATAAGTGTTTGTTCTTCTTCATTGGCGTTTTCATTATTTGTATTTTCTTCTTGTTCTACTTGTGGTTCAACTTCTTCTGTTACATCGGTTGCGACTTTTTCTTCCTGTTGATTTCCACAACCTACTAAAACAGATGAAAGAATTATCATAGATGCACAAGAAAATATACGTAATCTTTTAATTTTGTTTGTCATAACAATCACCTCTATTCTTGTTTCCATGATTGATACCAATCATTCCATTTATCTTTTACTTTTCCTGCTGCTTCTTTTCCTTGCTGATATACATCTTTCGATGTATCTACTACTTTGTCTTTCACAGAACTAGCTTTTTCCTTTACATCGTCATAAACATTTCCAGCTTTTTCATAGTTTTCTTCACCAATCACTGTTTTTACATCTTGAAAATACTGATTTTTATATTCCGTTAATTTTTCAGAAACTGTCTGATATGTTCTCTTTCCTTGGGATACAAGTCTTTCTTTATAATTTGGTGAATAGGTTTCAATCACTTCATCCATGTTCATAGCAATCTGTATTACTTTTTGCTTACCCGCATCACTCAATTGTTGAAATGTATATTCACCAATTTTTCCACCATAAAAGATGAAATCAGTAACTGTAATAAATAATTTTTTAGCTTTTACTTTCCAATCAGAAGTATCTTTCTGAGAATAATTTACAACAGAAGATTCCATGTTTTCGATATATTGAAGCACATCTTCTTCACTTTGAATACCATTCGTTGGTGTTGGTACAATATCAGTGACTTCAACCGTGTCAATTTGTTTATTTTCATCATTAGTAACTTCTGTTTCTGATTCTATTGGATCATCACTTTGATTCATTGTTGTTTTTGATTCAGCAATATGTTTTTCCTCTTTTTTAGATTTATCTGTAGAAGTACCCTTTAAATTTTGTACGTAGATAAATCCTCCGAGAAAAAAGAGAATGATGAATACTACAAGAATCATCATGATATAGTCATTATTTTTTTCCTTCATTATGATCCCCTCTTATGCTGGTATTGTAGCTTCTTTTCATAGTTTTGTCAAATTGTGTAATATCATACATATAATATCTAAAGGAGGGATTTATGGCAATTATTAAAACAACTTCAAAAGAAAGAGATCTACTTGCAAGATTAATGCGAGCAGAAGCAACAGGAGAAGGAAATTTAGGACAACTTATGGTAGGTAATGTCGTTGTAAATAGAGGGATTGCAAGCTGTTTAACATTTAGTAATGTCAATACCATTAGTGAAGTAATTTATCAATCTCCAGGAGGATTTACAGGAGTAAATAGTCCATTGTTTTACAGTAGTCCAACAACGGCTGAACGCAACCTTGCAGATCGTGTCATACGTGGAGAATATTTTCATCCAGCTACCAATGCATTATGGTTTTATGCCCCTGGAACAGGAAATTCATGTCAGGCAACTTGGTGGGGACAATATAATGCAGGAAGATATAAAAATCATTGTTTCTATGCTCCTAATCCAGGAGAGTGTAAAGAAATTCACTAAAAGCCGGGATATTCCCGGCTTTATTTATATTTGTAAGATCTGACCAATTGTCAAATTATTATTCGTTAAATTGTTCTTTTCTTTTAATGCATCTACTGTTGTTCCAAAACGTCTTGCTATATTCCACAAACTATCTCCTGCTTTGACAATATAAGTTTGATTAGAATTTGTATTACCTGGTAGTGTTAATACTTGACCTATACTCAAAATATTACTATTCAATCTATTTACACGCATTAACTCATCTACCGTTGTACCAAAGCGATTGGCAATACTCCAAAGACTATCTCCACTTTTTACAACATAAGTGTTTGCTGAACTATTTTCATTATTTGAACTACTTTGTGGTACTTTCAATACCTGACCTACCTGTAATATCGTAGAAGATAAATTATTCAAATTTTGTAATTCACTCACACTAGTATCATACTTACGAGCGATACTCCACAAGCTATCTCCACTCTTAACAGTATAAGTATTTCCCTGATTATCGTTTGCATTCTCATTTCCAGTTGGTAATTTCAACACTTGACCTACTTGCAACGCATTCGTATTCAAATTATTAAGTCGTTTTATTTCAGCAACAGTCGTATTAAAACGATTGGCAATACTCCATAAACTATCCCCGCTTTTAACTGTATAAGTACCTTCTAACTCTCCTCCAGAATATGGTTTTCCAATATATTTCATAACACCACGAACCACTGCTTCCGCTAAAATATCATAATCTTCTTTTAATTGTTGTGGATCATCTCCAGTACTATCTAAAAACCCATATTCTACAATCACTGGCTCTGTATTGTTTCCTGTATCTCTATGTATAAAATAATAGTCTTTCGTAGTATTACTTGGTAATCTTCTTTGAAATGCCTCTCTTACGTTTTGACCACTTTTTTCTAATTCTGCTAAAATGTCGTTTGCTAAAGTAGCATTATTACGAAGTGCATAAATTACCTCAGCACCATCGCCACCCCCAGCATTAATGTGATTAGATATAATAATAACACCTTTCTCATCACCATAGGCATCCATAATACGGTCTACACGTTGTGTAGGAGATAATGTTTCATCCGTTGTTCTTGTCATTGTAACAGGAATTCCAAGTTCACGAAAACGATCATACATATATTTAGAAATGTCCAATGTTAAGTCTTTTTCAATGATTCCATTTCCTGATGCCCCACCATCAGTACCTCCATGTCCAGCATCAATTACAATTCTTGGATTATTCATGTTTTCACCCCTATATTAAAATATGTAATCTACTACACTTTGTCACAAAAAATCTCTAGAACACTAGAGATTTATCTGCTTTATATTTCTTGTTTTACTAATTTTTTTGGTAAATTGCTACAGTTATTATTATACAAATTAAAGTATTAACTCTTTTATTTTTATAATCATAGTTAATTAATAATCATTATGATAATATACCATCATAACTTAACAATAGCGCTTTTATCTTACTCTCCTTTATTTCAAATATATGAATACCAAAAAAAAGAGTCAACAGCACTAAGCCGAAGACTCTTTTAAGAGTAAAGTAATACGAAATATTTGCCATATAATCATATCACAATAAAATTAATTTATTCTTATTATCAAAGAAATATTTCAGAAATCAAATTAGTATTGATTATTTAGCATATCTATAAATTCTTTTATTCTATCAAAATTAGGATTATTTATTAATAAATTGTCAATTACTGCTGACATTAATGTTCTATCTTTTGTAATAATATTATGCTTTATCGCATCATTTATTGAATACATTTTATAATCAAAATTTTTATTATCAATGTAATATAACTGATCATTATCAAGAGTGGAAGCAAGAAAAATCGAATGAGTTGTAAAAAATAATTGTGAAAAAGTTTTTTTATTATTTCTTTGAATAATAGACAATAAAAATTCTGCTAAAGCTGGATGCAACGATGTTTCAAGTTCATCAATAAATATAATATGATTATTTAAAATTGATTCAATAAGTCTGCTTCCAAGAACTATAACCTTTTTGGTACCTGTTGATAATTGCTCAAAATATAATTTATTATTTTCTTTATTTAAAAATATTAATTTATCATTTGCTTCATTATTATTTCGTTTTTCTACTTTAACATTACAAATTTTTTCATCAGCAATTTTAGCTAATGAAATAAATTCGTTATGATGATTTTTAAAAAACGAAGTTAAATCGTATGAATCTCCAAAAAAAATAAAATCCAAATTATTTATTAATTCTGTTCCAACTGATTTGTAATAAGAGAAATAAGAATTATCCTCGGATACATTTAATGTATTATTTTCATATAATATTTTTGTACCTAACTCACTTTCAATAACATTATGAACATCAAAAATGACTTTTCCCTTAGTAGATTTATATTTCTTTCGATATAAAAGTTTCTCATTTTTTACACCATTAATTTTATAATTATTGTCATACAATATTGAGTATGTATAATAACCAGAAATAACGTTTTTAGATTCTGGTATGTACATTTCCAACTCAATAAAAGTATCTTCATCTATGTGGTTAATATTGGATAACCCTAATTTTAAAGTATTAAAATCATCCATTATTTGTCGAAGCGTTTCTTCTGGCAATTTTTTTATTTGTTCGATAAAACTCTTTTGATCTTTGGTCGATCTTCTAAACGGAAAATTTACAAATGTTTGTAAAGTAAGGAAAGCATTTAAAATACTTGTTTTTCCACTTCCGTTGCTGCCTATAATTCCAATTGTTTTCAAAATATTTACATCATCAAAAGTTTTTGAATATGAATAACATACTTTTTTTCTTTTGATTTTGTTATTTGCTAAACAATTAATTTGAACTTCTTTCTCAATTCCCATAAAATTCTTTATAGTTGCTTTTGTAATCATAATTACACCTCTCAACCATGATACACTCTTTTAAAAAATAAATCAAGTTTTGAGGGGTGATTTAACCTTTTTATTGCTATTTTTTAATGTTTTTTAATTTTTTTTAGGTGTTTGTTAGGATACTATCTCAGAAAAGCAAAATTACATTTGACAAAATTTTAAATTTATAGTATATTTGTGTTGTGTAAAGATTCGATATCATATGTCTTATGTCGAATGTTAAATCTTTGCACAAAAAAACTATCTTAGAGATAGTTTAAACTATGTAACTTGGCGGAAACATAGATAATAAGACGTAACAAATGAATTACATCTCTGTTATAATAATACCATAAATAGGTAATTTTATCAAGTCTATTTATATCAGAGATGTAAATAGACTTTTATTTATGTTAAAGGTTACATTAAAATAATCAATCAAGAAAGGAAGAATTTAATGAAATCATTTAATGAAAAATTTAAAATTACCGTAAAAACTGAACATTATAATATTAATTTAGATGGAGATACCAAAAAATTTGTTGACCCATTTGTAATTTATCTATGTAAAGATGAATTTAGTATTAAATGTTCTAATGATATAGCTGACTACTTTAGAGAACTATTGAAGTCGGTTAGAAAAAACAATATTTCTAGGGGAGAATATTTAACCAAATACCTACAAGAGAATAATGAGGTTAGATTAGGATATTCAGAAAATAAGCCAAGAGGAAAAGGCCTGGGGGCTAAAAAAGGTAAAGAGTTATTAACAAATATTAGAAACTCCAAGGCATTTCAATCTGGTTTAATTGAAGATATATTTGATGCAAGTATTATGTTGGATAAAGTAGGATATGATAGAATATCTGACTTGACAATAAATATTATATTAAAAAATTTGATAGAATTCACCCAACATCAATGCAGAAAATATAACGTTCCTATGAAAGTACAGAAACTTAGAAGGCCAGTTTGGAATAGTGATAATAAATCGTGGGAGAATAAAAAAAGTTATTTATTGCCATTTGACGATGATGATAAACCGATTATTTTAGTACCACATTTATACGTTCAGTATAAACCAGTATATACTTATCATAGATTCTACGATTTAGAAATGATGCCGTATTATGAAAAGATTGCGTTAAACAATCCGTCATATGGATTAGTAAGAATTTTGAAGAGAGGAACTGTTCCTGCAAAAACGAAGATAAGAAAAAAATACCCTTGCTTAAAAAATAAAGTAGTGGATTATATCATACTTCATTCAGATGAATACTTCAAATATAAAGACAAACAAATTACATATACTAAATTAAATAAAGTATAAAAACAGACTTGATAAAATTACAAAAATCAATCTACTAAGATTGCTTTCCTAAATTGAAATTTCAACCGCACCACTTGGTGTGGCTTTTTGAAACAATTAAAAAAACTGACATTAATTGTCAGTTTTTTTATGCTTCTTGATTTAAATGTAGTTTTACTTCTTCGGTATTACCATTACGAACATATTTTATCGTTACAGTATCACCAACTTTATGTTTATATAATAAATATCTAAAATGGCTTGTATTTTCTACTGCTGTTCCATCCATTTCAGTAATCACATCTCCTGGTTGTAATCCAGCATCACTAGCAGGTGTATCTTTTGTTACATTTACTACTACTACACCTTGTTCAATATCTTTATCAATCATGATACCACTACGATATAAAAGATAAGAGTTTGATAAATCAGTAAATTCAACACCTAATTTAGGACGGACAATTTCTTTTCCTTGTTCTAATGATTCTAATTCTGTTTGTACTAATTCAGATGGAATCGCAAATCCCATTCCTTCTATTTCATCTTCTACAAGTTTTAGTGAGTTAACACCAATCACTTCTCCATTTACATTTACAAGTGGACCACCACTGTTTCCTGGGTTCATTGCTGCATCTGTTTGTAATACTTCCATAACGAATCCACCAGATGTTGTATCAACTGATACTAAACGATTCTTACCAGATAGAATTCCTTTTGTAACAGTACCTTTATATTCATTTCCAAGAGGTGTACCTACTGTAAAGACAGTATCTCCTACCTCTACATCTTCACTCTTGGCAAATGTAGCAACATCCATAACTGCACTTTCATCAATCGAAAGTACTGCTAAATCAGATAATTCATCACTACCAAGCAATTTAGCTTCAACAGATTGATCATTATTATTTACCACTTTAATTTCATCTGCACCTTCGATTACATGATGATTCGTTAATACATATCCCTTTTGGTCTTCTTTTTTATATACAAATCCTGAGCCTTGAGATATTTTCTGTCCGTTTTTATAAGATTCAATTACAACAACAGCATCTTTTATTTTCGCAATTGATTCTTTAATCGTATTTGTTTCTTCAATACTAACATCTTTTACGGTACGATTCACAACTTCTTTTGTCCCTGGAACAAATTTTAATACTAATATGGTAGCAATCACACCGATAAATACAGCGATAATAATTGATACGATATAAATCACTTTTTGTTTTGTATTTTCTTTCATAATGCCTCCTAATCTAAAAGTTCAATATCACGCCAATTATCTGGAAAACCAATTTTGTTTAATATTGTATTTAATGGAACGACATTTACAATTCCATCTAATCGATCAATTTCATAACTAAGTTCATTCATCATATCGGCAAATTCTTCCGATGATAACATATATTTCATAATTATAATAAGTGCAAATAAATCATTCTTCCCATAATTATATTCATCATCCGTCTTATCAATATGAAGGGCATAATGATATTTATTATCTGGTATAGAACGTTGTGTTCTATGATCATATAAAATATCTTCATGAGCACATAAGTTTCTAAAATTAGAAAGAAGTGATAAAAAAATACCCAGTGTCTCTGTATCAACATGATAAAAATCAGCAATTACTAATTGATCTTCTGATTTTAAAATAGTATATAACTCAGAAACAATTCCAAAAGATAATACTTTTACTAAGATCCACATTGGAATATATCCGTAATTTAATAGGTAGTGAGAGGTTGCAGCATGCTGCTTTCCATTAATACGGATTTGTCTTTTCATTTTTGACAAGATATCATGTACTTGTCTCGTTTTCATAGAATCTTGTGTAAAGTTATTTGGGTTCAAGTATTCTTTTTCTTTATATCCATATTTTCTAGATAATTGATAACTTATAATAGATTTTATATTGTTTTCTATGATGAGCAAATATTTAAACATTAAATTTCTAAGGCCACGGTCGAAAGTAAAAGTCGCATATAATTCTTCAAATGTTGTCCCTGTAATAAACTGTTCACTCTTTGGACTTTTGGCAAATAAATGACGATATCCATTAATGAAAAAATAATTTTCACGAAATAATATTGCTTTTGCTTTATCATAGTCCTGAATGACTAAACCACGTTCTTCTAAGATAGCAAGTTGTTCATCCAGGGTCTTAAATATCTTGCTCCTCATACTCTCACCTAGGTTAATTATATCACAAAAATTGTGGGGAAATATGTTTTTTTTATGTTTTATTATCAAATGAAAAAAACATATTTATTTTTTGTAAAAGTAACGAATAATACTATTTGTTAAAATATTGGCAACTTTCTCTTGATATTCCTTTTGCATTAATAAATATCGATCATTAGGATTTGTAATATACCCTATTTCTACTAAGACTCCAGGTTTGTCTAATCGATGGAACAAATACATATCATTTTTTTGTTTTGCATCTCTGGTTGTATATAAATACTGTTTTAAATCAGCTTGAATGGTTTCTGCAATCTTTTTATTTTGTTTTATTTTACTATCATAAAATACTTGGGCTCCATGATAAGTTGTAGAAGTATCGGCATTTAAATGAATAGAAATATATAAATCACAATTCGAGCGATTAATCATATTGCTTCTTCTAGAAAGATCACTACGTTTACGATTCACAGTATATGGAACGGATAAGTCATAATCACCATCTCTTGTTAAAAATACTTGGGCACCTTTTTCTTTTAACTTTTTTTCTAATTTCTTCACAATACTTAAATTAATATCTTTTTCATAAATATTACGATATAATGCTCCACTATCAGGTCCACCATGACCAGCATCTAAAAAAATAGTTTTCTGATATAGTGGGTCTTTTACTGTTTTAGCTTGACCATAAGAAACAAGACATATTAGAACAAGAAATGAAAAAAATACATATAGTTTGTACTTTATCATAGTATCACCTATTAAACTATATGTATTTAGCAATAATTTAAAACAAAAGAAAGTAATATATACTTTCTTCTAATAAATAAATCCCTTGACAGGCATATGTACTAAATTCGCATATTCTTCTAAGCTACTATAAGTATTCACACGTGTTAATTGCTCTGCACGAGCTACTGTACTTTCAACGTTATATGGGTCTCCATTTACATTGGCTTCTGATATTGTAATAGAAGTAACGTTACCACTGGCATCATATTTTACGTCTTCTACAAATGCCACGTGACCAAATTCAGTACCACCTAATACAATAACAGAATGTTTTTTAGGAGTGCTACTTATAAGATTTGGGTCTGCACTTTCAAGCCATGTAGTAGCATTTCCTCTATTTACTGGGACAACTCCATGTGTTTGATAATATCTTCTAGAAGCAAACCAAGTACATTGCCCAATCAATAAATTATTTCCTTCTCCATATCCTCCTAAATCAGAGAAGTTAGGAATCTGTTCATCCCATTCAGATACAGAAGTAATTGGATAATTGGTATTATTGATTCCAATTGTACCATCTGCCATAATACGGAATAATTGTCCTCCAGCTTCTGGACGTAATTGAATGTGTGCTCTATTCACTTCTTCTAAATCAGTATATCCATATTGGTCACTCCATAGTTTTTTTGAAAGATAAACGGCCAACGTTTCATAATTGAAATGAATACTTCCATCTTCTCCAAAAATATACATAGGAAAACCAAAGTCTCTTTCAAATTGTTCTTCTTTTCCTTTATAATTTTCTAATAATTGTTTTAAAGTACCTTCATATAATGAAAAATTGTCTTTAATTTTTTGAATAAACTGTTCCCTTTGTTGAACTGTTGCATTCTTGAAAGCATCATTTAATAATTTTTCTATATAAGCATTATCATTCATTTCACTACTAATTTGATATACTTCTGCAGAGACATTTCCCTCTGCATGAATACCAGTTTTGTCAAAAGAAAATTCATTTCCATGAGCATCTTTTATTTTACCTGTTTGTTGGAAGTTACTAAATCGTTCATATACAGGAGTGGTAAAAGTAATAGTAGTTCCATTCTTTAATTTAATGACATCTCCTTGATAGGATTCAATCATATCAACTGTAATTCCATCTATATTAGCTTCTTTTAAACTATCTACGGCCTTTTCATTTGATGACTTTAAAAGAGGAACCCCTAAGCCATCTAGAGATACTTCTTCTACTTGTTTACCTTTCTCATTACCAAAGGTTGGATATACATTTGAAACATGAGAGGTAGGACGATTGGTATCAAAATCAATATCTACATTTGACAGTAAAGAAGTTTTTATTTTAGTTGCCATCTAATCCCTCCTTTATATTCTTTTTGAAATCATTGGAATCATTTCATACACCAAACGTTGTTGCAAAGATTCCTGAATATTTTGAATCGTTTCGAACTCTTTTTCATAACCAATATGATGATCAATCATAACACTTTTTTCTACATTGCTTCTAGTCATTTGATAATGATCTTCTAATTCATCCATTTTTTTCTCAAGTGTTCTCATTTGTTTTAATAACAACTGATATTGTTGTTTCTTTACCATTTCTTCTGAATTCATATCACATCAAATCCTTTAACTGTTTTTCTACTTTTATCTTTGTTTCTTGATAACCAAGTAGTGCTTTTTCCATTGATGATATATCATATTGTTGATTTACTTTAATTGTTCGAAACTTCGTTAAAAAATCATCTTCTATCGCATGAAACTGTTCTGTATTATCGGATAAATAATCATGTGATAAACTTGCAAATAACTTTGACATAGAATCAAATAAAAGAGACTCTTCTTTATGATACATCTTTAACTTTTCAATTGCCTGAGCAAATTTTTCCTCTTCTATAAATTGTTCCATATCAATATTCTCCTTCTAACTCTGATATTTTTTGTACTTGCAATTCGTTTATCTTCTTATTTACATGACTTTCTAATTCTTCTATTTTATAAAATAACTGTGATAAATGATCTCTAGTTTTTTGAACTTGTTGTTGTAACTTGATAAAATCACTTTTCTCTTTTATTAATAAAGTTGCTACTTCTGGATACGTCTCTACAGATATCGAAGTACAGATTTGAATACAATCTTGAATTTGTTCTAAATATTTATCAAAAGAAGGAATTACATTCTTTTTTTCACTTAATTGAATCTGTAGTCTAGTACCAATCTTCTCATATTCTGTAATGATATAATCATAAATATCTTTTAAACGATACAATTCTTCAATCACTGTCTTTACTTGATTCTTTTCTATATGCATTGCATCGTAAAATTTCTTAGAACGGTTATCATTCCAAAAAAAAGAAGAAGAAGAAACTACATGATAAAAATTCATATAAATTTCTTCATATTCTTCTATACAATGATTTAATTGTAATACCGTTGTTTTTAATTTATCAATATGAATTTCCATATTATCACCTGGTATTCTTTATATCATTTTATCCTTCAGAAGAAAATGCTTGTGATACTTTTCCTTCTGTATCAGAATAACTTTCAACTGTATTGTTGATTGCTGTTCTTGATTGATTTGAAATTTCTTGAGTAGCATTATCAATCTTTGTTTTAATAACTCCTAATGAGTTAATCAAATTACTAGCTTGATTTCCACCAATAAATCCACAATTTTGTACTGCTTGTTGAGCACTTGTTAGTGCTGATTTTGCTGAATCAGCAATTGAAGTTAATTGATTTGCAACTGTTGTGGCTGATGATAAATCAATTCCTCTTACTCCACCAATATTTTCACGAATCACACTCGTATCAATTGTTTTTGAAATTGCTGAGAATGATTGTGGAGAATATGATGAATCTGTTTGTGCAGCCCAAGCTTGTCCAGCACTATTCATTGAAGCTACAACGCTTTCAAAAATTGCATTTGAACTTGTAATTAAACCGTCAATTGCAGGTTTAAAAGAATTATTAAAGAATGTTTGTGCTTGATTACAAGCCCATTTATCAGCCATACCATTTACAAAACGAGTCTGCATATCATTTCCTAAAGCTTGAATTAAATTTTCATATGCAGCTTTTACAGAATTGATTGATGAATTTACTACATCAGGATTAAATCCAGTTAATGCCATATATAATGCCTCCTTTATACCATAGATAGTATCCTATCTAGTTTCATATTAATATAAGTTTTTTTAATTGTCAATTACAGTTTACAATTATTTACAATCATATATTGCAAGCAACTAAAAACAATTCTGTTCCATTTCGAATATCTGTATTCAATACCAATTCATTATTTTGATAAATCTTTCCTGTATCTTTATTCAACAAGATATAGTTCACATTTTCTGGAAGAGAAAAACTACTCAAATCAGACACAGATTTTATGAATAGAATTTTTAATCTCCATATTACTTCATTAATAGGTACAAATACATCAAAACTCGTATCTAATTCTGGCACAATTAATCTTACTAAAACCTTATTCTTCATGGTCATCACCTGCATCTTCTGTTACAAAAAAGTCAATCCATTTACAAAGTGTTGCTAAACCATCATCGACAAAATATCCCATATCATTTTTATAGTTTTTAGTCATATCACGAGTAACATTTGATAAATGTAATAAACTTTGATCAGAGATTCCTCTACCGATCCATACTCCTTGATTTACATTAAATATACTTGTAAACCATGGTTCAAATACATACTTTTTAATTTTTAATGAAGAATCAGCAATCACTAAAGATAAATTTTCGTATTCTTTCATCTTTTGAATCAATACTTGTAAACGACTCGTATCTTTTAATTTTGTAACCCATCTATCAAAATCATAGATAAATACAACCAATTGTGGTTTTTGTACCATAGATGTTGATTTTTCCAATGACGTAATCATATCTTCCAATATTTCATTAAAATGTTGATTATAATATTGGTGGAAACATGTTTGATAGTTTCCTAGATTAGAAGATGCATCCCACAACATCGTATGAACACCCTTCATCTGTTCTAATACCAGAGATAAACTACAAATAAAATGTGTTGTATTTTCTAGTTTTGTAGAAGTAACAATATTTCCTAGACTATTTAAATAATCCATATAACAGATTTGTAAATCACTTTTTACAATTCCAATTGGAACACGGTGAATATTAGATATATATTCTTGAATATCAGATAATTTAATCACATCAGGAAGTGTTGGAATACGTTTTGCACTGACTTGATTTTTATTCTTTTCTTCCTCGACGAATTCTAAAAGTTTTTGACTCATATTATCTTCTTCATGGAAAATATGAGCTACTTGGAATTCATGAATACCATCATTGTATAATAATCCGCGTCCAGAAATATCTCGTGGCATTACTTTTACTCTTTGATTAAAGATAGAAGTGTATTCATCATTATCTTTAACATGAAATGCATAAATATTCCTACAATTTTGCGCAATTTTACTTGGTAGAGAATTAAAGGCATTTACAGTAAAGATAAAAATAATACCATAACGTTCAGAATCACGTACTAATTCTGGCAACAATTCATAAATGTCAGGATTATTTTCATAAATAGAATCAAAATTATTCAAAACCATTACCTGTACTGGTAAATCATCTTTTCCTGATTCTATATAATTATGATATTCTCCTCCATAATCACGTAAAATACGTTTTCTATTTTGTAATTCTTCACGAATCATTTTTAATAAATTGTGATATTTCTCATCTTCTGATGCGAATACCATCCCACCAACATGTGGACAAGATAAATAGCTACGCAATGATTCAGAACCGTAGTCAATCATATAAAATTGAATCTGAGATGACGAATAATTTCTCATAGTAGAATATAACAATGTATTTAAGAATAATTCTCGTTCTATCCCATCTGTACCATAGATAATTGTATTTCCATCATCTAAATAGTGATACATAACAATACCTTGTTCCTGTTTTTCTGGAGCATCGTATTCTCCTATAATTGCTGAAGGATTATTTGAAAATGTTACTTGATATTTATTTTCCAAATCACTTTCTAAAATAAAATCTGGAACATTATCTAACCATAATTTTCTAGCATATTTCTTTTCTTGATTCGCAACTGTGATAATCATATTCATGATTGCTGATAATTGATCACCCATAGCTGTTGTTTTATTACCACTAGAAATTTGTGTATTTTTAATATCATTTCCGCTCTCATCGATAAAGTCAACACTACGATCAATATGTTTGATAATACGTTCTGATGGATAATATTTATCTCCACACCAAGCAGATTGTCCTAATGCGAAATATTCATTATATCCTACTTCTAAATAGAAACGTCCTGTTTGTCTTAAATAAGCCGCATCTGGTACTTTTAATACTTCTTTACTATCTGATTCATCTTGTACTTTTAAACAAACACGGAACTTCGTATTCGACCAGATCTGATCATTGACTACACCACTTGGTTTTTGAGTTGCTAGAATAAGATGAATTCCTAAACTACGTCCAATACGAGCAACACTAATTAAATTATCCATAAATTCTGGTTGTTGTACTTTCAATTCTGCAAATTCATCACAAATAATAAATAAATGTGGTATAGGCTCTTGTAATTTTCCCTCTTTATAAAATCTTTGATATTTATAAATATCAATGGTACTTTCTCCTAATTGCTCTCTGGCTTGATTAAAAATCTCTTGTCTTCTTTTAATCTCACTATCAATACTGACAAGAGTACGATTTAATTCCGCTTTATCTAAGTTGGTAATCGTTCCAGCCAAGTGAGGTAAGATGACATTAATTGCTTTATTTTCAAATGCAAACGCTAATCCTCCACCCTTATAATCAATTAGGATAAATGCTACATCGTCTGGACTGTAATTAATCGCCATAGAAAGAATATAGGTAATAATAAATTCTGATTTACCACTACCAGTCATACCAGCAATTAAACCATGTGGACCATGCGCTTTTTCATGTAAGTCTAAATACATTAAGTTTTCTTGGCTATCAACACCAATTTCTGCTTTTAAACTAGTTGTAGAATCATTTGTATTCCAACGATTTAAAACATTTAACTGTTCTACTTTTCCTACTTTTTCCATCTCTAAAAAAGAAATAGAATCTGGAATAGAAGAAACACCATCTTCAAACTCAATTGGTATGTTTGATAACTGTTTTACAACATCCATCATATTAATATCGTATTTTATTTCATCTGTAAAAGTAACTTGTTCTTGATTTTCATAAGAATTCTTTAAAATACCAGAACTATTTTCTCCCACAGAAATAAAGTTATTACATTTACTTGGTAACTTACTCAATCTATTTTCTAAGATGACCAGACTAAATCCTAAATTTTCATCAATCTCTGTAATTAATTTAATCAATTCATGATATCTAACTTGATCATAATCATCAATGACAATAAAATAATATGGTTTTAAAGTCATGGAGTTATGACTCTCTTTTTGCTGCATACGATTATGAATTTCTAACTGTAAATAATCCGCTACGTTCTTAGTACTTTCTAAATCATCAGCAAAAAAACGAATACTTTCTTCATTATTAAAACAATGTTTTAAATATCTTAAATAATTCCATTGTTCTTTACGCTCTTGATTTGTAAACAAGACAATCTTTACATCTTCATAACTGTAAAATGTCATCAATTGTAATAATATATTATGCATTAAATGCATTACCTTATAACTCGTTCCCATAATAGCTGTTGTTTTATTTTGATAAAACGAATACCCAATTGGAACATTAGAAATATATTGAAATTCGGCTACTAATCGATCTGCTTGTTTACGAAGTTCATCTTCATCAACTGTAAAGCCTTCATCAGGATACTCTATTTTGACATCCAAATGTTCTTGACCAATTCCTAATCGTGTTACTAAGAAATCACTTTGGTCTATTCGTTTATCCCAAAAATTAATTCCTTGATGTTTGATAATATTTAAACATTGATCTACAGTTAACAAATTTTCAAATAAAATATCTGTTTGTAACTTAGCTTCTTGTAATAATTCTTCTCTTTTCTCGTTTAAATACTTTGTATATTTCTCAATCGTCTCAAGACGTTTCTTCTTCTTCATTTTACGATTATAAACTTGTGTTACCATTGGCCATACAATCATAGAAACTAACATAGCGCCACTTGTAACTAATTGTGGCCATGATGAAGTCCAAGTTGCTTCTTTTGCCGAAATACGCATCAACGTGTTCAAAAGCATCGTTCCCGACATAACTCCCATCGTCAACATTGGACCCACTACTAAAGCAACTGGCATCTCTTCTTTACTCTCATCTCTTGGTGGAGCACTTAATTTAATCACCTTAGTCTGAATCATTCTACGTAAACGTGGTGGTTTTGAAAAATAAGAATTTTTTGAATATAATTCCAAATTTTTTATCTCGACATTTTCTGGAGTCTCTTCTTCTGGAAACTGATAATATTGTAATTTACTTAGTTCTAAATTCACAATGATTTTCTGTTCTAAACGACGAACAAATACAGTTCCATTCAAGAAAATCATCTGCAATCCATATATATCTAGAACATCTCCATTTTTTATATAATAAGCATTTTCTTTTAATGCAATCCGATTGACATAAATATTTCCTTTACCAATACGCTCTATAACGAGTTTATCTTCACGATAATATATTTTAGCAAATACCCCTTGCATATATGGAATCAAGTACTGAATACTACAATTTTGTTGATTTCCAATCGTAATTTGTAAGTCTTTTTGATATGTATATAACTGGAAACCTGGAAATACAACTTCTTGAGCATAAATCAAGTAATTTTTTTCATCTCTTCGTAAAACATAAAATTGGTTTGGCTCTAACTTGGTCTCTTTAACATACTGATTTTGATCAATGATTTCAACATCAGAAGTACTACATAATACCCAACTTCCATCTTTCGCTTCAATGTGAATGAGTTTACTTTCCTCTTGGTCATTCTCATCAAATCCAAAACTACCAAAGACTTGTTGTGGTAATAAAAAATCAATTTTCTTATCATTCAAATACAGTATTATCTTCATGAGCCTCACCCTTATTATCTCTTCCATCATATCATAAATTTAATAAAAAAAGAAGAGCACTCAGGCCTTCTTTGCATTTTTATCTTGATTAAAAATGAATAATTTACTAAAGATATAATTAATCACAATGACAACTACATTCATAATTACTTTCGCTAACATCTTATTTGCCATCATCACACTTACAAACAAATACATTCCAACCATATCTACTACGTATGAAAATAAACGAGCAGCAAAGAAAGAACTAATTTCCTTTGTCAATTCCTTACGATTTGTCGTCTTACTCTCAAAGACAAACACTTTATTTGTAACATATGCGAAAATAACAGATAAAATCCAAGCAATTGTATTATTTACATAAGTATTAATTCCAATTAAATCCATAATAAAAAATGAAACAATATTGACAACTGTAGTTAAACCACCAAATACTAAATAATTAATCATCTCTCGATACTGATTATACCAACTTGTATGATTGTCTTTTTTAATGTAATTATCTAGTAATTTTATAAATTTCTTTTGATTGGAATGAAATTTCTTAGGTTTAAACTTCTTTATTTTTTTAATAGCAGTTCCTAATTCATTTAAATTTTCTACACCTAATAAATAACCATCTTTTTCAAACTCAGATATAATTTGAATTTGATGATCATTGACATGTTCTTTATATTTCTTTAAACGAGGAACAGCAATTATTTTTTTATCTTTCTTTAAACTATCCAAAATAGTTCCTACTCCACCATGAGTAATAATATAATCTGCTTTATCAATATATTGATTAAATTCATCCATGGATAAGAAATCAATTACTTTCATACAATCTGTTTTATATTTTGTTTTCCCACTCTGTACAATTACTTCATCTTTTATAGTACCATTTTCTATTTCATAATCAATTGCTTTTAATAATCGAGAAAAATCTTTATCATTTGTTCCTAATACTACAAAAACCATTAATAAATCCAACCTCCATATTTCGCATCTTTATATAATTTTGTCATATCTTTCCATTGGACGATAAATAAATCAGAAATTGGATAAAGTAATTTACCAGTTGCTGTTTTGGTATGAATGTTGGCAAAAGATTCAATATAAATAATACGACTACCCATGATTTTACCAATACAACACATTGGTCCCGCTGTATGTGTTCCAGTAGTAATAATATAATCTGGATGTACTTTTAAATAAAAATAAGCGCTTTTAAAACAATTTGCAAGTAATTTAAATGGATATGTAATCGGATGTGATTTTGTTCCATAAATTAAAAAATCAATACGTCCTGCATATTTATCTTTTAAACTTTTACTAGATTTTGTTTTCTCTGTAATGATGTGATAATCATATTTAGAAAACATACTTTCTAGTTGCATCAACTCGTTAAAATGTCCCCCTGTTGATGAAATAAATAATACTTTTTTCATGTTCTTCACCACTCTTATTATACAATACTTTCTTCCATTCGTCTATGAAAAAAGAGCTAAGAATTAATAGCCCTATTTTTTTGATTTTGTATGATGAATAATATAATTTTCAATAATAAAGCGTGGACGTCCTTTTGTTTCCATATATATTTTTCCAATATATTCTCCAATGACTCCAATTGATAAGATTTGTACTCCTCCTAAGAACCATAGAGAAATAATTAAAGAACTCCATCCAGCAACTGTAAATCCTAATACATGTCTTACAATTGTATAAATAAACATAATGACACTGATAACAGAAATCAAAAATCCAATTGCAGTAATAAAACGAATCGGTTTTACACTGAATGAAGTAATTCCATCTAAGGCAAAGTTTAACATTTTCTTTAATGGATATTTACTTTCACCAGCAAATCTTTCATTTCTTTCGTATTCCACAATGGTACTTGGAAAACCAATTAATGGCATAATTCCTCTTAAGAATAGATTTACCTCTTTAAAATTTTCTAATGCATTTAAGGCACGTTTACTCATAAGACGATAATCTGCATGATTATAAACAGATTCAACTCCCATACGAGACATTAATTTATAAAAAGCAAGTGCTGTTGTTCTTTTAAAGAAAGTATCTTTCTTTCTAGAAGAACGAACTCCATACACAACATCATTACCATCATAATATGCATCTACAAATTTATCTACTGCATTGATATCATCTTGTAAATCTGCATCCATAGAAATAACCATGTCTGCATCTTCTTTTACGGTCATAAGTCCTGCTAATAATGCATTTTGATGTCCACGGTTACGAGATAGATTAATTCCTCCAAATAAGTGGTCTTTTTCACTATAAGAAGAAATTAACTCCCAAGTTTTATCCTTTGAACCATCATTTACAAATACAACATGAGAATCAGGTGAAATTTTCTTTGCTTTTATCAACTGATTCATTTTTTCTTTTAAACGTTTTGAAGTTTCTGGTAATACTTCTTCTTCATTATAACAAGGTACTACAATATACAACTTATCCATAAATTATAACTCCTCTGCAAAATTCTTTTGTAAACGATAGAAAATTCTATAGCCCACATACAATAAAACTAAGCTAAATACAGCAATAATAGCCAACCCTTGTAAATCTGGCATTGTCTGATAATAAAGTGTATCTCTAAATCCTTGAATGACATAAGCCATTGGATTAATCTTGAACACCCAGTCAAATGCTTTTGGAATCATACTCATAGAATATACGATTGGTGTAGCATAGAATAATGCTTGAATTACAACACCAATGATATGTTCTAAGTCTCTTAAATAAACTGTAACAGATGATAGGATAAATACGAATCCTAAAATCAAAATATATTCAATCAAAACATACAATGGGAAAAAGATTAAATATTTACTAAATCCAATTCCTGTAAAAATCAAAAAGATAAAAATAATTACACAAGAGATTAAGAAGTTAACAAGTCCACTCGTTACAATGGAAATTGGTAATATCTCTCTTGGAAAATATACCTTCTTTAAAATATTAGCATTAGCAATTACAACAGCTGCACCTTGGGTAATTCCTGTCGTAAAGAATGTCCAAGGAATTAGTGCTGTCATCAAAAACATTGTATAGTTTTTTTCTGGTGACTTCAAAATGATTGGGAAAATAATCGCATAAACCATTAACATTAGTAATGGGTTTAAAAATGACCATAAAATTCCTAAAAATGATTTTTTATACTTACCACGAATTTCTTTACGGATACTCGTTCTCAGAAATTCACGATATTGACTTAATCGTTGAAATACATTCATTTTCTTCCACTCAACTTTCTTTTTAAGATTCTTTTAATACGACGATACTCTAAGGCAATAAACTTAAAGACTAAACGAACAAGTAACACTGGAACCATAATAATAGATTCGAAAAAGTGTTTAATTTGTCTTGCAATTTCATAGAAGAAACGGAAACATAATTCAGCTTCTTCAGGAATATGTAATCTTGCTGCAAGGGCTTGTCCTTTTAACAAGAATCTTTCTTTTTTACTTAGTTCTTCCATTGGTTTATCCATACCATAAACATCACGATTATATTTTGTAACTAACCATTGATATTGTGGTTTGTCAGCAAGAAAGAACATTGTAATTAACTCTTTTGTAATATCTAAATGATTTGTAAGATCACTCGTTTCTGGCATTTTTTTACTGAATAATTGTTCGAATTCTTTTTGCATATTCTCAGCCATATTATCAATCGTAAAGCCATCTAAGATACGTTTACGACATGCCTTCTTATATTGGTCTAAATGACTTGAAATCTTTAAAATTCCATCGACATAATTTTGAATATCTTCTTCTTGATAATTAAAATCAAAAATATCTTCTTCATTTTGTAAACATGGAACAATAACACCAGTATCTTTATTAATCAATTCTTTTTGACCACCAACATCACAAGATACAACTGGCACTCCCATTGCTAATGATTCATATGCAGTAAGTGCTAAACCTTCTTTAATAGAACAATTTAATGTCATATCGCTAATTGCATATAATTCATCTGGTTTATCAGTTTTTCCTAAAAAACGAACATAAGAATCTAATCCTTGATCACGAGCAATTCTTTTAATATCTGGAAGTAATGGTCCATCTCCAGCAATTAGGAATAAAACATCCTTTTTCTTTTCAACTGTTTTCTTAATAATTTGCATCAATAAGAATGGACGCTTTTGATAATCAATACGAGCAATTAAAGAAATAATTGTTCGATTCGTTGGAATATGATACTTTTCCTGTAATGCTTTTTTATCATATTTTTCAGGATTAAATTTATCAGCATCTACTCCAATATAAACAGTTCCTACTGATTCTGGATTTCTTTTAAAGTAATCTACTAAAATACGTTCACTATTTTGATTACAGAATAGTGTTTTATCAATCACAGAACCAACACCAGCAGAATCTCTTGAATATCCTCCATTACGGTTATACCATTCTTCCATATGGATATAATCCATAATTGGCATTGATGGATATTTCGCGCGAATATATGGTAACATCGCATATCCACTCTGACTGTTTGTATTTAATACTAAATCAATCTTTCTCGATTCAATAATATAGTTAATAAATGCTAACCAATCTTTACGATCTATAAAACTAGATAAATCAAACACCTCATCACATGTTTGCTCAAATTTTTGTCTCCATGCATACTCAGTTGGCTGAGTTGTTAATAATGTAATATAATATTTTTCACGATCAATGTTATCAAATAAATCTAAATTAAATTTGTCAGCTCCTCCTAACATCATCCATGGAACTATTACTAAAATATGAGTTTTTTTACTGTCCTTTAATTTAGGAACAGCAACCGTATCAATTTTTTCATGAATCGTATCCCAATTATAATCATCTTTTGGATATTCAATAGCATTAATAACGTCAGTAATCTTTTCTGCATAACGTTCAATAATACGCATGTTTTGCTTATGATTAGAACGAGCTAATTTTAATTGACCAGAAACAACTTTACGACGATACCAAAATCCATAATAACTCATATGAATTGGAAAACGTTTTTTAGCTAAAAGTTTTAACCAAAATATCCAGTCTTCATAAAATCCATTCCCTTCTAACTGAAAACCGCCAACATCATAAAATGCTTCTTTTTTTATCATAGCCTGTGAAACTAATATATTTTCATACTTCATACGATCACTTGAGAAATTCTTATTCCAAACTGTTTCCTCTCCCTGGAAATTTATAGTGTCAGAATAACACCAACTAGCTTCTGGATGAGTATTCATAGAAAAATATGAAGTTTCTAAAAAAGTTGGATCTAATAAATCGTCATCATCAATAAGTACAATATATTCTGATGTCTTTGTAGAATGTTTTATCCCATAATCTCTTGTTTTTGACAGTCCTTCATTCTTTTTATGTAATACTCGAATGCGGGAATCCATCTTTTCTATTTCTTCAAGATATTTCAAACTTTCTTTATTGGTAGAACCATCATCTACAATAATCCATTCATAATAAGGATAAGTTTGATTTAAAATACAATTTGCCAATTGAAAAATTTTATCGCTAGAATTCCAAGATGGAGTAACAATGCTAATGACTGGATCGTGTTTTTCAAATTGTCTGTGTGGTCTTAATGTACGACCAGGCTCTAAATGATAATCAATATTTACCATAATACACTTCCTAACTACATACTTTTAAATATTCATTGACAACATCTTCAGTATTTCCATCCATACGAACACGTCCATTTGACAACCATACAGCACGATCACAGAACTTTTTAACAGCACTCATACTATGTGTTACAAACACCATCGTTTTTCCCTCTTTTTTTAGTTCCATCATTTTCTCATAACAACGTTCTTGGAAATGTTGATCTCCAACCGCTAAGATTTCGTCAATTAAAAGAATTTCCGCATCTACATTGATTGCAATGGAAAATGCAAGTCTCATATACATTCCAGAAGAATAAGTACGTACAGGGTTATCAATATATTCTCCTAATTCTGAAAAAGCAATAATATCATCTAATCTCGCATCTATCTCCTTCTTGGATAAACCAAAAATAGAAGCATTAAAATAAATATTTTCACGTCCCGAAAAATCCGGATGAAATCCAGCTCCCAATTCAAGCAATGATACTAATTTTCCATATGTTTTAATAGCTCCTTTATTAGGATAAATAATCTGTGTCATTAGTTTTAACAAAGTACTTTTTCCACTTCCATTAATACCAACTAAAGCGACAGTCTCCCCCTTGTGAATTGTCAAAGTAATATCACTTAATACTTCACGTACTTCATGACGATTACGATTCCAAAAAAGAATTCTTTCTTTTAACGTATTTGCTTTATCGTAATAAACTTTAAATGATTTATCTACATCATTCACTTCAATGGCGATGTCATTGTTCTTGTCTTTTTTCTTTAGCATGCTAACACTCCATTTCTCTTTTTATTATAACATAATGCCTGATAGAAGCCAAATAAATCACTGAAAAATCAATGATTTATTTTTTTCCTTCAATTAAATTTTCAAAAATTTCTAACATCTTATCATTAAATTTTTGTGGATCAAAAGGCTCTGAAATATCAAAACCATGGTCTAAAAATTGTTTCATACCATCGTAAATAGCACTCGCATTATTTTCTACAACAATTCCATAACGGTTCTCTATCTCTCGATAATCAGATACAGCCGTTGTAACAATTGGTTTATTTAAGGTCATTGCTTCTACAAAAACAACAGGATAACCTTCGTATTTAGAAGATAATAATACTGCATCGGCCTTTTTATAGTATGGATAAGGGTTCTTTTGTTTACCAAAGAATATAATGGTATCATCTAACCCTAAGATTTTAACTTGTTCCATGTATTTTTGATGATTCACACCATCTCCAACCAACCATACTTGGAATTGATAACCTTCTCTTTTTAAACGATCTGTCGCATCAATAATACGGGATAGACGCTTTTGATGTTCTTCATGTCTTCCCACATTGACAAAGGTAATTCCTTTCTTTTCAACATCGATTGACTCATTAGCCTCTTTTCTCATAGTTTGATAATCAATCATATTATTACATACCATAGAACGATTTTTATACTGTGGAAAATATTCTAACATAGTATTCATATTATCATAAGAAACATATACGTGATGACGAAATTTTTTCATCTTTACACGGCGAAAAAACTTTTTCATCTCACGGACATTGCCATTATAAAGCTGATAATAATTATTATGAACCCATAAAGCAGTTTCTTTTGAGGCATTCAATGCAAGATGTGCTCCAGGAATCGAATATGTAGCGAATGAAATCGCAAAATCATATTTATTTTTATGGCCTATTTTCCATTTTATTAAATGAAGACGGTTTTTAATTTTTCTAACAAGGACATTTTTAGAATGATCTAATGCATATTCAATCACATGAATATGTTCTGGCAATTGATCTAAAAAGATACCTTCTTTCTTTTCTAACACTAATGTAATATCATATTTATCCTTATCTAAAACATGTAATAAGTTAACTAATGCTTTTTCTATTCCCCCTAAAGAAAGAGAATAAGCAGTAAAGAATATTTTCTTTTTCATTTACCATCACCAAATCTTTTCTTAGAAGCAATTTTACCAGGAATATAAAGACAAGTAAATAAAAATTGATTCCAACCAGAAATATATTTTGAAGCTTCTCGGAACGTACGTTTTGTTAAGTAAGTAAATAAAATATAATGTTTAATGAGATATAATCTTCTATGAAAGTGTACTCCTTTCATGTTATAATTTAATGCTTCTTTAAAAAACTCAAAATATCCGTAAGGGTTATTCTTAAATATTTTCTGTAATCCCTTAGTATAACCTGTATCTTGATATTCACAGATCATAATCGGTGTTGTATGAATCAATAATCCTTCTTTTTTCTCATCCATCCGATAATACATACGAGCTTCAGTACTAAATCTTTCTTCATGTTCTAAACGATATTCAAATTGCTTTCGATAATCTGCTTTAAAAGTTAATACCATATCAAAATCAGCGTTTTCACGATAGTGTAAATCATATAGTTTTCTAACCTTACCATTTAATCTATCAGGAATTGTTTGATTATGCTCAGTTAATTCTTTTTCATAAATAACACCATATATTTGATCGTTATCTTTAATTTTCTCATAATCTTCTACAATCATGTGAAAGATATGAGGCATAAAATAGTCATCATCATCCATTTCAATAACAATATCTCCTGAAACATGGGGAATTAAATGGTTTAAAGCAGCCATTTTTCCTTGATTCTTTTGTGTATAAATGTAAATTGGAAAGTTAGCTTCTTGTTGCCATGTTTCAACCATATCTTTTACGGTGATAGGAGAACCATCATCCATGATTAACCACTCAATATTAGAATAATCTTTCGCATTTTCAAAAATACTATTCTTTAAACGAGGCAATAAATCTCTTCTATTATAAGTAGAAGTAATGATTGATATTTTCATATTACTCACCTAACAATTCTTTTAATTCTTCTAAAATAGAGGCATTAGAAAATGACTGTGTAACTTTCGCTCCATCTTTTTTTTCTATCATCTTCTCGATTCCTTCCATAATTCCTTTTTCTGTATTTTCTACAATCATTCCTTTATCATAGTTTACTAATACTTCTTTTGCAGCACTATCTGTAATTAATATATCTTTATTTAATACTTTCGCTTCTAATAACACCATAGGGTAACCCTCATAGTAAGAAGCTAGTAAAAAAGTATCAGCATGTTTGATGTAAGGATAAGGGTTTTCTTTCTGACCTAATAAAACAAAGGTATCTTCTAATCCATACTCATGAATTTTTTGTTGGAGCTCTGTTCGTAAAGGTCCGTCACCAATCATATAAATACGGTGTAATACTTTATTTTGAATAAGTTGGCGATGTACTTCTAATAATCTTAGTACTGCTTTTTGTTCTGTTAAACGAGATACTTGTAAGAAATTAGGTAAATCTCGTTTTATTTCAGTCACTGTAAAGGCGTTGGCTTTTTCTGTAACAACATGTTCATCGATGTAATTGTAAATGACTTGTTTTGGAATTTGATTATGAGGAAAAATCTGTTCAAACTTCTGTAAATTATCTTGTGATACAAAGATTAATTTGTGATATTTTTGATAAGCATGCTCACTTAATTTTCTTTTCATATAGTGATTTCCATAGACACAAACTAAGTCATTATGAATCCATGCATATTTCATAGTTTTTGAGTTACTACTCATAAGCCAAGTTATTGGTCCTTCTAAGAAGGAAATTTCTAAATCGTATTGATTCTTAATATACTTTTTATAAATATGATGGCGGAAGAAGGGAAGTACAAACTGGAGAGAGAACCATATCTTTTTCCACTTTGGATAACTATCATATGTATGTGGGTAAAGAGACTGAAAATGTATTTTCTCATCTAACTGTTTTTCGAATTCACCATCTCCATAGATTGAGAAGATAGTAATATCGTAATCGTTTTTAAAATGATTGACAATATCGATTAAAACACGTTCTGCTCCTCCCGGTCTTAAACTTGTAATTCCAAATACTATTTTTTTCATGCGACCAACTCTTTTCTTTTCTCATTTAATAAGAGGAATAAAATAGCAATGATAACCATGCATGAAACATGGAAGAAAGTATATCCTGCCATCATTGATAATCCAAATGTTAAGAGTGTTCCGAATAAATAAAAGGCATAAACAGGTGTTACCCTTTTAAAATAATGGAAAAAGTCAATGCAAGATAAAATAAATATTGCCATATACACTCCCATATATAATATAAAACCAAAGATTCCAAAATTATATAGCATAGCAGGAACTTCCATTTCTAGTGTCATTTCACTATAATTTGCTAAATAACCATTACCAAATAAGATACGAAGAGGACTATGTTGTTCTTTTACTAAATAAGTATGATATAGAAGTTGTTGTACTCTACGATTAGAATTACTTAAATTCCACTGATTAGCTGTATGATACATATCTAGTAATGCCTGTTGTTGCGCTTGATCCATAAAATGTTCATCCATTAGTCCATCCTCAATTTGATGAACATAATCTAGAGCATCACCAGTAATGTGTGATTCTTCTTTGGTTGTTGTATCTACCACTTGATTACTTTCTTCTTCTAAGTGTTTTTGACGTTCTAATGTATTAGAGCCAAAAATAAATACGCCAATTCCAATGACAGCAACACACATAATACCAATGGTAATTACTTTCTTTGAAATTTTCTTTCGCTTTTTAGAAAATAAAAGCATACATAAAAGAAAAGCAATTATCACAAGTGGAAAACCTAATAGTCCTACTCTTGTACCTAATAAACACATTAAATAAATACCTGTCAATAAAACAAGAACAATTTGATGTTTCTTTTTTTCTTTCATAAATAAAGGTAATACGATGACTAAACATAATAATAGAATAGATCCTACTGCATTTCCTGATGAATTCCAACCTTTATAGCCAATTCCATCAATATAAGTGTGTGATGAGGTACCACTTAATATCGATATATATAAAAGAGCAATATATCCCCATAAGAAATAAGAAACATATCGTGGGATATCATCTAATTTTTTTTCTTGACGGAAACGATATAAAATATAAAAGATAACCATCATATAAGTATAGTTTAATAAATACTGTATTTCGTGAAAAATAGATCCATATGCACTATTTGTATGATAAGCATAATAACAGCCGGCATGACTTAATGCATATAAGAAATAGATCAGGCCTAATACAATCATTTTCATCCGATTTTGTTTTTCATGAAGAAATAAATATACAAATAGAATGGTTGGGATTAATAAACGCAGTAATACAGTAGGTGATACTGCTATATCTGGAAACCAATTGTGAAATAGAAAACTAAATGAGTCTAAAAAAGGAGATATGATTAAAAAAAGATAAAATAAATACTCTATTTTCCAATTTTCTTTTATCTTTTTCATAACTTACCTCCAACTCTTAGGAATGCGAAGAATGATTTTTCCAAACGTGTGAAATAACTTCGCTGATAGATAATAAAAAGTACGATTCATATGTCTATAATAGAAATTACGAATGCCTTTTTTTGTCTTTAAAAATTTATTTTTCTTCCAATGAGGAAATTTCTCATTTAGTAAATCGTAACCTTCTTTTAAATATTGATTTCGTAACTTTTTATCTTCTAAACTAGAAATACGATAGAAACTTCTTCCAAATATATAACGAACAAATACATATTCTATTTCGTCATGATATTTAGGAAGTAATTTGTTTTGTTGATAATATTCTAGTACGATATTTAAAATATCATATAATTCTCTTACTCTTACATCTTGCGTATTAGCAATTGAATCATCTCTTTGAATATAGTGATAAAGTGGTTCTTTGACATAACCAATATTTTCTGTCCATGGTAATATTTCATAACAAAAAGCGATGTCTTCATAATGTAGTCCTACTGGAAACTGTAATTGTTTTTCTTGTACAAGTTCTGTTTTATATAATTTATTCCATGCTGGTACACGAATATCAGTAAAATAATTATCTTCGACATTAGAACAATCAATAACTTGGCGGTCAGGATATTCCCATATATAATCACATTCTACCATATCGTACTTTCCACGAATGGCTTCTTGATACATTTTCTCATACATTGTTGTTTCAACATAGTCATCACTATCTACAAAAGCAATATATTCTCCTTTTACATGTGGTAAAGCATAATTTCTAGCATCAGATAATCCTCCGTTTTTCTTTTTAAAAGGAATGACTCTTGAATCCATTTTCGCATATTTATCAATTATTTTCTGACTATTGTCTTTGGTTCCATCGTTAACAACAAGAATCTCAATATCACGTAATGTTTGATTGACTAGACTCTCTAAACAACGGTCTAAATACTTTTCCACATTGTATACAGGTACAATAATACTGACTTTCATATAATCATCCTATCTATTTTACAATTCGTTTCATATAAAAACATAAATGATGTTTTACTAGATATCTTTTTACTTTGCGCATGAGATTATCATTTCTTAAATATTTCCATACTTCTCTTTTTTTCAATTTCTGAGCAAAATCTTTTAAACCTTGATCAGGAAGAGATTTTCCTTTAATTAATAAAGTATTGGTTAAATAACTCATCACATATTGTTTTTCTTCTACATTTAGTGTTTTTAGTTCAGCAATTTGTTTTTTTAAGACATCATATTGTTCAAGTGTGTCATTTGCTTTTTTTACTAACTTTTCAGCATCATTCGAAGTCATAATACTATTACTACGAACAATATAATAATATAGACAATCGGCAATCGATGATACTGTTTTAGCGCATAATACAACATATGGTGTTAATCCGTAATCTTCGTGATATTTTCCTTTTTGATATTGGAACTGATGTTCTAACCAAAATTCACGACGATATGCATAAGACCATGCAGTTACAAAATAAGAGTCAGGTGACAATGTATAAAAAGCTTGCATACCAGTTTGATTTGAAAAGCTCGGAGCTTTCATCATCGTATCTTTTTCTGCTTGTAATATAAATCCAAAATGAATCAAATCAGGTTTATGTTCAATCATAATTGTTTCTTCAATAGATTTTAAATAATCTGGTGAAACATAATCATCACCATCAACAAACAATAAATAGTCACCTGTAGCCTTTTCTACACCATAATTTCTCGCGTCTGATAGTCCTCCATTCTCCTTTTGATAGCCAAAGAAACGAGCATCTTTTTGGACAAATTCATCAATAATTACTTGACTCTGATCAGGACTACCATCATTAACAATAATGACTTCAAAGTTTTCATATACTTGTTTTTGTAAACTGTCTAAACACTGTCTTAAATATTTTTCCACATTATAAACAGGAATTATTATACTAAATTTCATAGCATCACCTACGATTAATCCATGTTCATTATATCAAATGTATAAAAGAGACGCAAGAAATGAAAATAGTCACTATTAAGTGACTATTCCTGTAATAATGATTCTAAATTTTGTTTATAACTATTTAATTTATCTTGGTATTCTACTACTTTAGATTCTAATTCTGCATTTTTTTCTTGTAATCTTGCTTTTTCTTCCATTACTTGATCTAATTGGCCACGTAAAGATTCATTTTCTGACTGTTCTTCTGCTTGTATTTCTTGTTCTAATGAAGCATGATAATTATCTAATAGTTTTTGAATGTTTTCTTCACTGGCGTAAATTATCACATCATATTGGAACAATTCTGAATAATTATATAAATGTTTTTCTTTTAAACCGTCTATTAATAGAGAAACAGATTTTGAAATGAAAACATTTTCTGGATTTTCTTCACGAATGAAAATAAAGCCATTATTATGAGATGCGATATCAACACTTAAATATTCAGGATAATATTTCGTAACAATTTTAATTTCATTACCAAGAGAATTATCTACTTGCATATCATAAGAATCTAAGAAATCAATAATTAAAGAATCAGACATTAGAATTTTTTTCTCAATTGTTTTTTGTTTTTCAGTAATTGGAGCTTTGTCAGTATATGTTGTATTGACGAATTCTAACATCGAGATTCCAAAAGAAATGCCTAGTCCAATTAAAGATACAATGGTTAAGATAACAGTTCTTTTAATTGGTGTTTTACGGTTAAACAGAAAGTTAAATAATAATTCTAAGATTAAGACGTGAAGAATCATTGCGAAAATAATTCCAAGCAATATTCCAAAGTAGAACACTCCTTGAAATAATAAGACTAGCATCACAATAAATGCTGCCGAAAATAGGAATAAGGAAACAGCTAATGGACAAATCAAGATAAAGAAAACCATTATTTTCATAAAGAAGATTGCAACTCTTCCCAGTGCTTCAAAAAAGGCATAACTTTTCTCTGGTCTTATTTCTTTCATTATCTTTTGTTCTGGTAGTAGTTCTACACCCTTACTACTTTTTTCTGTGCTAGTTGATACAGATTGAAAATCATATCGATCTAAATACATCATTTTAAATAAATAAACTAATAATATGATATATAAGATGAAGAAACTACCATTTAATAATAATTCAATTAAGCCTATTACAAAATAGACAAATTGATTACTTCCTAAAGTTAGTATTAAATTGGTTAAACGATTACTTAAAAAGACAAATGGAACATATCCTATCAGTAATATAATAGCAATAACAAACATCACAAATAGACATTTTATGACTTTTTTTAATCCCATTGCATGAAACATATGATAAGTCTTATTCACAAGTTCTAACATACTATCAATTAAATTATTTATGCCATTCTTTTTCTTTTCCCCTACTTTAATATCTGTAACCTCATCATTTGTTAGATCATCTAAACTACATTTAAAGATCTTACACATAGCAAGTAATTTATCCATTTCTGGATATGTCTGTCCGGATTCCCATTTCGATACAGATTGTCTTGTCACATCTAATAAGTCAGCAAGTTTTTCTTGTGACATCTTATTTGCTTTTCTCAAAGCTTGAAGTTTTTCACTAAAACTCATATTATCACCTCGTGCTCATTTTATAATGTAACCCCGGTTGCATACTACCAATTTTCAGTTGTTTTTTGTTACTTTTTAGTTGCGATTTTATTTTTTTAAAAGAAAAAGTGAATTTTTAAATTGAAAATTCACTCCAAGGATAACGATTCGGAAGTAGTAATGAAAAATGCATGATTTCTTTTGTAGTTGGATGTTGAAAAGTAATCGCATGGGAAAAAAGAGCGATTTGTTGTCCAGGTTTGGCTTGTTTAGAATATTTTTGATCACCAAACAAAGGATAACCATGGTGAGAAAATTGAACACGGATTTGATGAGAACGGCCTGTTTTTAATTGTATTTTTACAAGACTCATATCTTTTTGATATTGTAAGCGTGTAAAATCTAATATTGCTTGTTTTCCCTGTGGATGAACAGTGACAATATTCTTCTTTTCATTTTTTAATAAGTAATCTTCTAAGTGTCCCTTCTCTTCTATTTTACCTAAAACTACCGCGTAATATTCTTTTTTGAGTTGATGTGTTCTTACTTGCTCACTGAGACGACTGGCAGCTTTAGAAGTTTTGGCAAATACCATAATACCTCCTACTGGTCTATCTAAACGGTGTACTAGACCTAAATACACATTTCCTGGTTTCTGATATCTCCTTTTTAAATCTGCTTTCAACATGGTTAATAAATCTAAATCATGACTCTCATCGGCTTGAACTGGTATATTAATTGGCTTTTCAACAACTAATAAATGATTATCTTCATAAATTATATTAATCTTTTGATTCATAACGTCCATATATACCACATGGTAATACCAAATGATTTGTTTCAATTGGTAAACCAACTTCTCCTGTATCGATAATACCTTCTGGATATTTCTTTAAAATGGTTGTTTTTAAAATATTTTCTAATACTGTACTACTAATACCTGTTGTATAAGAATTGATAAGTACAAATAAAGGTTGATCAGATAATATTTTCATACATGCTTCAATTAAAACATAAATATTGTCTTCAAATTTCCATACTTCTCCATTTGGACCTCTTCCATAACTTGGTGGATCCATAATAATCGCATCGTATTTACGACCTCTTCTGGCTTCTCTTTCGACAAATTTTAAACAATCGTCCACGATATAACGAATATGATGGTTTTCTAATCCAGATAGTTTCGCATTTTCTTTAGCCCATTGTACCATTCCTTTTGCCGCATCTACATGGACTACTTCTTCAGCCCCTGCGTAAGAGCATGCGATTGTAGCTCCTCCTGTATAAGCAAATAAATTTAATACTTTAATAGGACGATTAGCACGTTGGATTTTTTGAATCATGTAATCCCAGTTAGTTGCTTGTTCAGGAAATAGACCGGTATGTTTAAAATTAGTAGGAGTTACTTTAAAGGATAAATCTTTATAGTGAATCACCCAATATTCTGGTAATTTACGATAGAATTTCCATTCTCCTCCACCTTTATGACTACGATAATATCTACCATCTACTTGATTCCATTTTCCATCTTTTTCTGTTTTCCATATTGCTTGAGGATCTGGTCTTCTTAGAACGATGTCACCCCATCTTTCTAATTTCTCTCCATTTCCGGCATCAATACAAATATAATCTTTCCACTCATTACTTACTCTCATATTATCCCTACGCTTTCTGAAATTCTTTTTGTAGTACTTCTAAATTTTCTTTGATGGTAGAAACTGCTAATTCCCCTTTCAACGTATCTGGAATCTCCGTTAATAAAGAATATTCCTCTAGCATTTCTTTTTGTACTTCTTTTAAATCATGATTCATTAATTTTTCTTTTAATTGTTTCATATCATGCATCATAAATAAAAAATAACTTGCACAAATAAACTCTGATCTTTCTTCTTTTGTGATTTCTTCAATTAATTCGTAAGATTTATCAATCATATCAGATAGAGCTTTTTCTTTTAATAAAGCACTTCCTTTATCTTCATCACGAATTAAATATTCTTTTAACTCTACTAAAATTGTTTCATTTTCAGACATAATTTACTCCTTTACTATATGTTTCATTTTTTGTTTTCCATTAGTTAAACGATAAGCTTGATCTTCGATTCCTTGTTCTACAAATTGATTTAGTAATATATCATTGTAACTGTTATATTTTAACCACTGATAATACTGTAATTTTTCTTGTTGTAATCGTCTTGGTGTCACAACTGCCCAATAGGCAGAACTCATACATGTTACATCATGATAACACATTCCAAATAAATAAGATAACTTCTCATTATCTTGTAAGTTTTTTTCACACATTTCATAATTCATATTATCGTAGATAATTTCATTTGGAAGATATGGATAATAACGTACAAGGAACATAAAATCATTAAAAATTTCACGATTATATTGGCTGTATTCTGGATATGTATCAATCATTTCTTCGACCATAAAGTCAATATATAATTCTTGAGCACGAGAAAGATAAGAATCAATTACAATTGACGTACTTAATGATGGTTCTATCACTAAATCACGATTTTGATACATCCAATTATAGGCACTATCATAAGAATCAGAAATTAACATTGTCTCATAAGAATACCATAAATTATCTCCACTTAAAATGCCATAAATTGATTCAAAATAAGTTTCGCAATTCCCTGCTGGATAATATTCAATCGATTTAAAGAAATATTTCTTTAAAGTATCAATCCATTCTTTTTGATACATATCATTTTCATTCAATATAAATTGTTTTTGTAACTGTAACCAATATTGATATAATTCTTCTTTACGACTTTTTGATAAAGAAATATTTAAGCAATTCAATTCTTTTAAAAAAGCTTGTTTCATAAAACCTCCGTCAAAATAACCTCCGTTATTTTCTTTTTACTTACAAATTGATTTAAATACCCCTTTAATTTTCTCATATCAATGATTTCAGGATGACGATGGTAATAGTTTTTAATTTCTTGATAATACTCTGGATCTAATTTTTTACGATAACGAACTAATTCAATCAACATTCTCTCTTTATCGTATATTGGAATCCATGTATTATTAACTTGAATCTTAGTGACTCCAATATCATAAATAGCAGCATCCATAAAATATTGTTTGATTTGTGGATCCACAATTCTCCATGCTGGCTTTTTTGTCACAACGACATATTTATCGGGTCTTTTACTAGTCATTCCATGATAGAAAAAGGCACTTTCTAGGGTAAAAATCACATTTGGATGTTTTACTAAAAAAGTTGATAACTCTGTCACATTGCGACGATTGGAATAAACTCCTTTTTCAATTTTAAACATAATTCGTTGATCTACTAATCGTTCGATATCTTTATGAGCATAACCCTTTTTTTTCAAATCTGAATATTTATAAAGCATACCACCCCTCCTTTACACTTTTATTATAACATAATTTAAAAATAAGTATAGGTTTAGTTTAAAAGAAATTTCGACAAAATATTTATAATGTGTTATAATGTACCAGTATTTATGGGAGGACATATGGCAAATTATAAAAATAACAACCAATTTTATTTTGAAGTAAAAAATAAAATACCAGGAAAACTAGGACGTACAGGGATTATTCATACTCCCCATGGTGATATTGAGACGCCAGCCTTTATTGCCGTTGGAACAAGAGGTGAAGTACGTTTTGTATCGATGAATGAACTAAAAGAAATACAAGCACAAGCAATGTTAAGTAATGGTTATCATCTTCGTAATGAATGTGAGAAGATTAAAGAACATGGAGGCCTTGCATCTTGGTCTGGATGGAATAGTCCTACAGTAACTGATTCTGGGGGATTTCAAGTAATGTCTTTGGGATCAGGGCTTGGAAAAGTAGTTAGTATGGACCGTGAACAAGAAGTAATCAATACTGATCCAAAAGATAGATTAGCTCGTGTTACAGAAGATGGTGTTTACTTCTATGATCCGATTTTACAGAAAGATGATTTTATTGGGCCAGAAGAATCCATGAGAATTCAATGTAATATCGGTGCTGATATTCATATGGCATTTGATGAATTAACATCACTTGCTGATAGTTATGAATATAATGTAGAGGCATTAAAAAGAACCGAACGATGGGCTAAAAGAAGTCTAGAAGAGCATAAAAAACATTGTGATGATTTAGGATATCATCAAGCATTATATGGTGTTTTACAAGGTGGTAGATGGGAAGATTTAAGAAGATCTACAGCCAAACATTTATCTAAAATGGATTTTGATGGATATGGACTAGGAGGAGCTTTCTTAAAAGAAGACCTAGGAGAAATATTAAGATGGTGTTGTGAAGAACTACCAGAAAATAAACCTCGTCACCTATTAGGACTATCTAGACCAGATGATATTTTAATTGGTGCCGAAATGGGTGCAGATACATTCGACTGTGTTGCTCCAACAAGAGAAGCTAGACATGGAAGAATTTATACCAAATATGGGAATATTAGACTAGCAAAATATAAAGATAGTCTAGAGGTATTAGATGAACATTGTGATTGTCCTACTTGTAAAAGTGGCATTACTAGAAAAGAATTATGTCATTTATATAAATCACATAATCCAGAAGAAAGAAGAAAATATTATAAACTAGCATCTATTCACAATTTACGATTCATATTAAGATTAACAGAAGAAATTAGAGATGCGATTAATCAAAATTGTTTTGAAGAATATAAAAATAACTTTTTAAAAGATTATTATCATACAGATAAAAAATAAGTATATATCCATTCGATATATACTTTTTTTCTAAGAAAAAAACTCTGATAAGAGTTTTTTAACGTTTACTAAATTGTGGAGCACGACGTGCAGCTTTTAATCCTGGTTTCTTTCTTTCTTTTACTCTTGCATCACGAGTAATGAATCCAGCTTTCTTTAAGATTGCACGATAACTTGTTTCGCTACCTTCATTGGCTTTATCGTATTCTAGTAAAGCACGAGCAATTCCTAAACGGATAGCACCAGCTTGACCATTGAACCCTCCACCATTTACTTTTGCTTCAACATCAAATGTTTCTTCTGTACTTGTTGCAACAAGAGGTTGTTTTAAATCCATAACATTTGTTTCATAAGGGAAGAATTCTCTTACATCAACACCATTAACAGTAATATTTCCTTTTCCAGGTCTTAAAATTACTTGTGCAACTGAAGATTTTCTTCTACCTGTTCCAATAAATTTCTTATCTTTTGTCATTTAAAACCCTCCTATTTACTTTCCTTTAATTCTACTGGTTTTTGAGCTTGATGTGGATGTTCACTACCAGCATATACAAATAATTTCTTATACATTTGACGTCCTAATCTTCCTTTTGGAAGCATTCCTTTTACTGCTCTTTCAATCATCTCTTCTGGATAATTTTCTTTCATAGTACGAGCAGTTCTTTCTCTTAATCCTCCTGGATAACCACTATGGTTATAGTAAACTTTTGCATCTAACTTATTTCCAGTAAGATTAACTTTTGATGCATTGACAACAATTACATAATCTCCACAGTCAACATGTGGTGTAAAAGTTGGTTTGTGTTTACCACGTAAAATAGTAGCAACTTTAGCAGCTAAACGACCTAAAGTCATATCTGTCGCATCAATTACATACCAATTACGAGATACTTCTTCTTTTTTTTGCATGTAAGTATTTTTCATAATTATCTTTTCCCTTTCCAAATTTTTTTGTCTCATAAGCTGTCCCACGGCTCATGAATGGGATATAAAATGTACCAATTAAAATTGTACTAAAGAAAGCATGAAATGTCAACAAAAATATGAGATTTTCACTTGAAAATGAAAGAATAACTCAAATATATCCTATCATTTTAGTCTTTACTTTTCTAAAACACCTTTCTATAATGAAAATAGAAGGAGGTTCCACATGAATTGTCCAAATTGTCATCATCAACTTATCAAAGAAAAAAATCAATATCATTGTCTACGTTGTGGATACATTTCAACTGGTCATTATTTAAAGAAAGGATTATCAGAACGGCAAGAAACAATAGTAGAAAAAGCATTAAGTTCTCATTTTTATAAATTACTATATAATACCAATTTTTATATTCCTTTTCTAATTGGTCCCCTCTATTTTGGATATTATCAATTTCTATTACTAGGAATTATTCTTGAAAATTTAGAAATTGGTCTCTTTTTGCTTGTTGCTATGAAACTATCTCTTTCTACTGCAATTCTTATCATTCTACTTATCCACATCCTCTATTCAATTTATGCGAACCAAATCTGTATTTTCCTGTGGAAAAAGAAATTAAAGAAAAATCCACAATTAAAACTGCAGACTTCTATCATCAATCCAGTTTTTATCATCCTTTCTTTTATTATCATTGCGATAAGTATTTTCCTATTATATCAAGCCAATATCATTCCTCATGGTCTCATTTAAAATTAAAAGTATTATTGTGTATTATTTAACTTTGATACTTAAATTTAAAAATAAATACATATAAAAAAGTTATTTTCTAGTGGAAATAACTTTTTTTATATCAGTTAATAAAAAACATCTTTTAAATATAATCCTTCTGGATTTGCAGTAAATCCAGCTTCTCTTCTATCTTTCGCATCTAATATTGCAATAATATCTTCGCTCCTCTTTTTACCTTCTCCAATTTCAATTAATGTTCCAACGATGTTTCTAACCATATATCTTAAAAAACCTGTTCCAAGAAAACTAATTGTAATTTTATTCACATTTTTAGAATCTCTTACAATACTTGTTTGAACAATACGACGTACATAATCTTCGTGTTCATCATCCGCTTTTGTAAAAGATTTAAAATCATGTTCTCCTTCTAAGTATTTTAATGCTCTTTCCATTTCAACAACATCTAATCGTTTGTTATATTGAAATACATAGTTTCTTTCAATTGGATCATATTCTCCTAAATTCATGCGATAAATATATTCTTTTGCTTTCACATGATATCTAGCATGAAATGTATCTGGTACAGGAACGATTTCTTTTACATAAATATCTCCTGGTAGTAAAGAATTCATGGAATGTTTTAATTTATCACAATCGATTTTTTCTGGAAGATCAAAATGTGCTTTTTGAGCTAAAGCATGAACATGAGCATCTGTTCTTCCGCTGGCATGAATATCGATCTTTTTTTCTCCATTTACCTTTCCTAGTACTTTTTCAACTTCTCCTTGAATTGTTTTTCCTCTAGGTTGTTTTTGATATCCTTTATAATTTGTTCCATCATAGGAAAAAGTCATTAAATATCTCACAATATCGTCTCCTTTAATACTAATAATATCAATACACTTAAAACGGCTAAAATAAATAATCCATCATAACATGTAAATCGCATTTTTTGATAATGAGTTTTATGTGCTTTTGTTGAATATAATCTAATTTCCATCATATGAGATAATTCATCCATTTTAGAAATTGTTTTATAAAAAGCATTTTTTAATAATATTTTCACTTGTTGAAAACGAAATTGCCAAGAATATCGTTTATTTCCTTTTCGTAATTTCATCAATTGTTTTATATAATACATTTCATCTAAATACATAGGAATAAATTGTAATCCTAGTAAAATAGAAAAAGCAATTGACTTTGTATCCACATAAAATATAGACAATGGTTTTAATATCCATTCTAATCCATACATAAATTCACGATAGGAAGTTGTAAATACAAATAAAAATATAAGTATTACAAAAAATACAATTCTTAAAACCATTATAACACTATTTAACGGGTTTATGCCACATAATAGGTAAATTACATATAAAACAATGTAAAACCATTTTCCTTGCCATAATAAACGTAAATAAATGGAAATAGGAATGTTTGACAGGAATATGAGAAAGACAAGTACTAATAAATAAAAGAGTAATGAAATAAAGCTTCTTACAAAGAATAGCGAAATAAATAAGAGAATCATCGCAATTACTTTAGCAATGACATGACGACGATTTAAAAAAGAATGGGAATCATATAAATCTAATAAAATATCATTTAACATAACGATACACATCCTTTATTAAATCGTTAATATCATCTCGATATCCAATGTTTATTTTTACTCGCTTAGAAACTAAATGAGAGAAAGATATCATTTGTGGCACTTGAATCTCCATCTTTTTTAATTGTTCTTCTTGGGCAAATACATCATATTTATTTCCTTCTAAGAAGATTGTTCCTTGATAAAGTACACATATCTGATCACATACCGCATGAATAAATTCAACATCATGACCAGCGATTATAATTAATTTGTGATATTTATTTTTCAATCGTTTAAATAAGCGAATAAGCTCTTTTTTATCTTTTGGTGATAGTCCTAAGGTAGGTTCATCTAATAACAATATTTTTGGGTTATAGACAAGAATACTGGCAAGACCCATTTTTCTTTTTTCGCCATGACTTAGTGTTTCAATTTTTCTTTTTAAATAACTATCATTGAGTCCTACCATCATGAGTACTTCTTTCATCCTTTTATGTTTTTCTTTTAGACGGTAAGAAAATGATTCTAATAAATAACTAAGTTCTTCTTCTACTGTTAAACCAATGAATTGACGTTCTAAATCTTGATGTAAGTAACCAATATTTCTAGATTGTGATACTGTTTTTGTGGTTCCAATTTGGATGGTACCACTACTTGCTTCTTTCTCTTTGGAAAGGAGTTCTAATAGTGTTGTTTTACCACTCCCACTGGCTCCTATGATACCATAAATATGATCACTTTGAAATGTATATGTAATATCTAATATAGGATCGTGATAATCAAATAATGGAGCCTGATAAGTAACACTTTTACATTTTATTTCCATAGATGTTTCACCATCCTACTCATATTGTATATCGGTTTATCAACAAGACCATAATAAGATAATTTATGGGATAAATCAGCCATAAAAGGAAGTTCTAAAGAAGCTTGTTTTAATTTCTTTTCTTCTTGTAAAACATCTTGTTTTTTACCATACAAGAATACTTTACCATTTTTTAATACTAATATTTCTTTACCATATAAGCTATATTCTACATTAGAAGTAGCACATATAATCGTTAAATCTTCTTCACGGTTTAATTTCTTTAAAATACGAAATACTTTTTCGATATCATATGAATTCATACCATAAAATGCTTCGTCTAATAATAAAATTTTAGGATGATGAACAAGTGCAGAAGCGAAGGCGACGATTTGTTTTTCTGAACAGTTTAAGGCTTGTGGCGATGCTTCTAATAAATCATCAATTCCAAATAAAGTAGCTACTTCGTTAATTCTTTCTTTCATTTCTTGTTTTGGATAGCATAAATTTTCTAGTACAAAGGCTAGTTCCGATGCGACTGTATTGGCAGTAAAATAGTGACTAGAAAGATCACATACAAAGCCCATCATACTACGTATTTCCTTCATGTGTTGTATATCCAATAAATCATTTTCAATTAAAATTTGTCCTTCTTGGGCTTTTTGCATACCTAGTAATAGTTGTAACAATGTTGTTTTACCACTTCCACTTGGTCCTAACACTGTTAAAAAGGTACCTTGTTGGATAGTTAAATTTAGTTTTTTTAATACAATTTGATTTCCATAATGGAACGTTAAATCTTTTAAAGTAACAATATCCATATTTCTCACCACTTATAAGTTATTATTATAATATAGTTTCACACTCTTGACAACCAAAAGAAAAAAGAGAATTAATCTCTTTTTTTGCTTTGTATACGATATGCGACTTTTAATAATAATTGTTCAGGAGCAAAACGAATGAAAAATTTACTTAATTTCATAGTGATTCCTGGAATAATAATCATTTTCTTATGAAACATCTTTTTGATTGCATATTCAGCTACTTCTCTACTTTCTAATCCATTCAGTGAGAAAGATACTTTTGCAACTTTATTGAATTCTGTATTTACTGGTCCTGGACATAATGCACCAATATAAACATGACTTTTATCTTTTCTTAATTCTTCATGAATAGCTTCTGTAAATCTTAATACATAGGCTTTTGTCGCATAATAAGTAGCCATTAGAGGTCCTGGTAAAAAGGCTGCTGATGAGGCGACATTTAAAATATATCCTTTATCTTTCTTTTTAAAATCTTTTAAAAATAGTTTTGTTAAAGTATGAACAGATTTAATATTTAAATCAATCATATCTAATTCTTTATCTAAGTTTGTGTCGTTAAATTCTCCGAATAATCCAAATCCAGCATTGTTAATTACAATATCGATATCTCTATCTTTTACTTCCTGATATAGCTCCATACAATTAAATGTTGTAGAAATATCCATCACAATACATTCTACATTGGTATTTAATTCTTTTTTTAATGCTTGTAATTTTGTTTTTCTTCTTGCTACTAAAATTAAGTCATATCCCATTTCACTTAGGACACGAGCCATATCTCTACCAATACCAGAGCTGGCACCAGTTATTAATGCTAACATAGTATCACCATACTCATTATATAATATTTTCTTAGGATATTCAACGAAAAAAAGGCTATTTGCCTTTTTCATGATCTCTTTTTTCTTTTTGTTTTTTGGATGCAGCATCTGCTATTTTGGTTTCTTCTTCAAAAGTTTTTCTCTTTTGAATTTTATTAGATGGTTTACGATAATGATATTTTGGTGCTTTATTTTCAGGAATCATAGATAATACAGTGTTTATAATTTCCATATAATATTCAAATAATTTTGCAAAAGAAGATAATTCAATTTCATGATTAATCCATGTAGGTAAAACAATTTGATTATCTTGATTATGACGAATCCACTGTTTTGATACTCCTAATACATAAGCATATGGTAAATACTCATAAAATTGTTCACTTGATTTTGCTTGTGATTCTTTTAAATATCTACGGAATCCTTCAATTTTACGAACAATATAAGAATGTTCCTGAAATCTTTTTTGAATCTCTTTTCCCAAAAACAACATAACCAACATCATAATGATACATACCCCATAAAACCAATTATATCGTAAATCAGTAAATGAGTATAAAACCATAATGGTAAGAGGAATGAATACGATGGTATAGGCAATTTGTTTTAAATATGGGACAGAATGTTTGATTGTAAATAATAAACAAATAATAGCAAAGAATGTAAATAAAACACAGATAATAGAATCAGATAAGATTCCGATAACACTGAAACAAAAGCATAACTCTAAAGATAGGAATGCGAATAAAGTTAAACCGTAAATTAAATAAAGTAAAAAGTAAGATTTCTTATCATATACTCTATCTTCTAATGAACGATTGTTTAATTGCTTTTTAGCATATGCTAATTTAGCATAAAATTTTCCTTTTAGTGAATCGATTACAACATGGTCTGATTTAGAAAATAATTGTTCAAAGACATATAATTCAACATCGTCATCGCTTTCCATGTCTTTTAGTTTTCGCAATTGAAATACTTTGCTATGATTTTTTTTAGTAATTTCTTCTATCTTTAAAAAACCTCTTGTAGCAAAAGAAACAATATATGACATGATTTCTTTATCTCCAGCTTCTCCTTTATAAATAAGACCTATTTCTGCCGGTGTTAAGTCTCCTGGAGGGGTTTTTACATACGGAGGACGTTTTACCTTTCTTTTGGCCATTAAATAAAGAATAAAGGCTATAATTAGCATAAAACCAGTAAACAAGAAGAAGATAAGGGCATTGGTATGATAGTTATTATGATCTTGATCAAAATAATGATTTGGAACTTCCATCATGAAAGTAATATTTGAATGATCTGTAAATGTAGAAAGACTACCTCTAATATGATTACCAGAAACATGATAATTAATCATATTATCAGCAATCGCTTCTTGATTAAATAACCATTGAAATTGATTTAATTCATCTAAATCTTCAAATTCAAAATCAAATGATAATCGTTCAATATTCTCGTAATCTTCTTTTCGTAAAAGTGGAATATATAAAGTATTTCCTATTCCCTCTATACTAGAAAAATCGTAAACATAAGATAACGTATAGGTTTGCTTTTTATCGTTTGTTTTGGCTTGTAAATACATAGCATCGCCAAAATTAGAATAACGGAAAGAAAGTGCACTTCCCTCAACATCACTGATTTTAGCAAGTCTTTTATCACCAGATTGTGTTATAAAATAAAATGGTAATCTTCTGACAACAACACTTTCTCCTTGTCCTCCTACTTCTCCAGTTTCTTCGACATATACTTTACTATCTTTCGTAATCTTAATTTGTAACGAAATTTCTTTGTAATTGATATTAGAATCTGCCTTTACTGAAAGTGGAAACAAAAGACAAATACATAATAATACAATAACCCATCCCTTTTTCATATCTTCACCTACTAATAATAGTATACAACAAAAAAGAATGTTCTTGAAATAAAAAAATGAATTTTAAAAAAAGAGTTATGATTTTTTCATAACTCCGCCCATTACTGTATTCCATACTTCTATATCTATTGGAACTAAAATATTCTCATTTAATACATTTAATTCATCATCAACATTCTCTTGATTGGTTGTAAAAATCTTTTCTCCTTCTAGCTGATCATACAATGTTCGAATATATACTTTATCATCAATGACATTTACAAATTCATAGTTTGGGCAATCAATGTGAATATAAAAATCATCATCACAAACAATACTACTTTCTAAAGATTGGTGTAAAAATGGAAGAGAACGAGTTGCATAACCTGTATATGCTTCTTTTTTCATACATTTACCATTTTCATAAAAAACAAAATTTTCTTTTCCTGCTTCTATATATCGAAATAAGAAACCCGGATATTCTTGTGTTTCATCATCATGGAATGTTTGCTGTTGCATATCGATATGTAATTTTTGATCTCGCTGATAACATTGAATCATTTTTGTATTTAAAATGGAATGTCTTTGATTCTTTTCATCGGTAATTTTCTTAGTAACTCCATAATATAATTGACATTTTTCTTGATTTTCTACGTTGAATTTTAAATAATAAAAACTGTTATTGTGATATGGTTGACGATTTACTAAATTATCTTTTTGTAAGATATAAGTATCATGATTACTTTCTATTTTAACTTCTCCTGGAGCACAAAAGAAATGATGAATTTCAGTACATAATAAATTAAAAAACTTTGGATTTGTTTTCATATTTGATGGAATATTTGCAATCAATGTTTGTTCTATATCATTCACATGAATACCTCCCAACGGTCAACATGATACTATAACTAAAAAGTTTTTACAAGTCTTTTCAAAAAAAAAGAAGCAATTATGCTTCTTCTACTAATTCTAAGATGACCATAAGTGCATCGTCACCTTTTCTTTCATCTAATTTTAAGATTCTAGTATATCCTCCATTACGAGTTGCATAACGAGGTGCTAATTCATCAAATACTTTCTTAACAGCAGCTTTATCGTTATGTAAGAAAGCTAATGCTTTTCTTCTTGCTACTAAAGATCCATCTTTTCCGTATGAAATCATTTTATCAACAAACTTACGAACTTCTTTTGCTCTTGTTTCTGTTGTTTGAATTCTTCCATTCATGATGACATCTTTTGTTAGGTTAGCAAGCATACTTCTTCTATGTTTATTTGTACGTCCTAATTTTCTATAAGCCATTATATTCCCTCCTAACTAGTCTTCATCACGGAATTTAAGTCCCATATCTTTAATTTTGTCAATAACTTCTTTTAAAGATTTTTTACCTAAATTACGAATTTTCATCATTTCCATTTCTGATTTTTCTGTTAAATCTCCAAGAGTATTAATTCCTGCTCTTTTTAAACAATTGTATGCTCGAACAGAGAAGTCTAAGTCATCAATTGATGTTTCTAATTTCTTCATTTTGCTATCTTCTTGTTTTGCATTCATAATACCTGTTGTATCAGCAATTTCACTTAAATTTGTAATAATATTTAAGTGTTCAATTAAGATTTTTGCTCCTAATGCCATAGCTTCTTCTGGACGAAGAGAACCATTTGTTTGAACATTCATAGTAAGTTTATCATAACTTGCATCTTGTCCAACACGAGCATTTGTAACATCATAACTAATTCTCTCAATTGGAGAATACAATGCATCAATTGGAATAAATCCAATTTTTTTATTTTCTAATAACTTTTTATTTTCATTTGATGGAACATATCCACGACCATTACTTACGATAAATTCCATATCTAATTTTCCACCTTTTGAAACAGTAGCGATTACTTGATCTTTGTTGATAACTTCAACATCAGCGTCTGTTTCAATATCAGCAGCAGTTACTGTTTTTTCACTATCTACATATAAATGCATTGTTTTATCTTCATCAGAATGATTTTTTACAACAATATTTTTTAAGTTCAAAATAATGGTTGTAACATCTTCAACAACACCTTCAATTGTTTGGAATTCATGTGCAACTCCATCAATTTTTACTGCTACAATTGCACTTCCTGGCATGCTTGATAACATAACTCTTCTAAGTGCATTTCCGATTGTTGTACCGAATCCTCTTTCAAGAGGTTCTAATTCGAATTTTCCATAATTATTATTTTCTACATAATCTGTTATTTTATAAATAGGTTTTTCAAAATTTAACACTATTCCACACTCCTTTTCTTATTATCCACGTGGACGTTTTGGTGGACGGCATCCATTATGTGGTATAGGTGTAACGTCAGTGATTGCAGTAATCTCAAGTCCAGCAGTTTGTAATGAACGAACAGCAGTTTCACGTCCAGAACCAATTCCTTTTACAAAAACTTCAACTTTTTTCATACCCATACCTGCAGCTGCTTTTCCTGCTGCTTCTGCTGCTTGACCTGCAGCGAATGGAGTTGATTTTTTACTTCCTTTAAATCCTAAAGTACCAGCTGAAGCCCAACTAATTGCATTTCCATCTTTATCACTAATTGTTACAATTGTGTTATTAAATGTAGAATGAATATAAGCCTTACCTTCAGGTACATTCTTCTTCACTTTACGTTTTCTTGGTTTATAAGCCATTTTCATAACCTCCTTTAACGTTTATTATTTCTTTTTATTTGCTACAACTTTTCCTTTACCTTTACGAGTTCTAGCATTACGGTTAGTTCTTTGACCTCTTACAGGTAAACCTTTTTTATGACGAGTACCTTGGTAAGAATTAATTTCCATTTTTGTTTTAATATTCATGTTGATTTCACGACGTAAATCTCCTTCAGTTGTATATTTGTTTACTTCGTCACGAATACGAACTAACTCTTCTTGAGTTAAGTCTTTTGCTTTTGTGTTTACATTTACGTTTGCATCATTACAAATTCTAGTAGCAAGACTTCTTCCAATACCATAGATGTAAGTTAATGCGATTTCAATTCTCTTGTTATTTGGCAAATCAATACCTTTAATACGTGCCATTAAAACACCTCCTATTTTTAACCTTGTCTTTGTTTGTGTTTAGGGTTTTCACAAATTACCATAACCCTACCTTTACGTTTGATTACACGACATTTGTCGCAAATTGGTTTTACCGATGGTCTTACCTTCATATAAATCCCTCCTATTATTTTCTATAGGTTATACGCCCGCGTGTTAAATCATATGTTGAAACTTCTACGGTCACTCTATCACCTGGTAAAATGCGAATATAGTGCATTCGGATTTTACCAGAAACGCCGGCTATAATCGTGTGTCCGTTTTCAAGTTCTACTTTAAAATTAGCATTTGGTAAAGTTTCAACAACTTTCCCTTCTAATTCAATTACATCTTCTTTTGCCATTTTCTCACCTCTTCGTTAAAATTTCATAACCATCTTCTGTTACTAGAACAGTATGTTCAAAGTGAGCAGATGGTTTTAAATCAGCAGTTACAATTGTCCATTCATCATCTAATTCATAGATATCAGCAGTACCACTATTTAACATTGGTTCTACTGCAATAACCATTCCTTTTTTTAGAAGTGGTCCTGTGTTTTGTTTCCCATAATTTGGTACATCTGGCATTTCGTGTACTTCACTTCCAACGCCATGTCCCACAAGTTCTTTTACAACTCCTAGATGATATTTATTTGCACACTTACTTACCATATATCCGATATCGCCAACTCTAGCACCATCATGAATCGCAGATAAACCTTCGAACAAAGCTTCTTCTGTATGTTTTAGAAGTTCTTCATTTTCATGACTTACCTTTCCAACTGGATAGCTCCAAGCAGAATCGCCATGATATCCTTTATAACAAGCACCAATATCAATTGATACGATATCGCCTTCTTTTAATTTACGATTGGATGGAATTCCATGTACTACTTCTTCATTAACTGAAATACAACAGGCATTTGGAAATCCATATAATCCTTTAAATGATGGAGTTGCTCCACATTTTCTTATATATGCTTCTGCAAGTTGATCTAGTTCCATTGTGGTGATACCCGGTTTTATATATGGTTTAATATAATTATGAGTATCACCGACAATTTTACCAGCAATTCTTAAAAGTTCAATTTCCCTATCTGATTTAATACTAATCATGAGAAACGCCTCTTTCTAGTACTTCTACAATACTATCGAATACTTCGTTTGTAGATCTCGTACTATCAACATGGTATAAATTACCATGATTTTTATAGTAATCTAAAAGTGGAAGGGTATTATCTAGATATGCTTGATAACGAGCTTCAAATGTCTGTTCATTATCATCGCTACGAACAGTTAGTTTTGAGCCACATTTATCACATATATTTTCTACTTTTGATTCCATACCAGCGATTAGATCATTGTAAATCGCACCACAGTTTGGACAAGATTTACGACCTAATATACGGTTTTTACAAAGTTCTTTTGGAACATCCAAATAAATCACAATACCATGTTCTAGATGCATTTCATCAAGCATATGTTCATAAGCTTCTGCTTGTGATACATTACGAGGAAATCCATCTAAGATATATCCATTTTGACAATCCTCTTGATTCAAACGATTCTGTAATAATTGTAATACAATATCGTCAGAAATCAAAGAACCAGACTCCATTAATTTCTTAATTTTAATATCTAGTTCACTATCTCCTTTTGTGGCAGCTCTTAATAAGTCACCAGTAGAGATATGAGGTAAATGATATTTCTCTTCAATTAATTTTGATTGTGTTCCCTTTCCTGCAGCAGGAGGGGCTATGAAAATAATACTTTTCATCTTCTTCGTCTTCTTCCTCTTGAACTTGTATAATTTCTACTAATTAATTTACTTTCTACTTGTCTGTAAGTTTCAAGTGCAACTCCAACAACAATTAGAAGTCCAGTACCACCAATTGATACACTGGTAGGTAAATTAGAAAACATTCCGAATACAATTGGAAGTCCAGCAATCACTGCAAGACAAATTGCTCCAACTAATGTAATACGGTTTAATGTTTTTGAAATATATTTTACAGTATCATCCCCTGGATGTACTCCTGGAATATATCCACCATTTTTTTGTAAATTTTCAGCAAGTTCCTTTGGTTTTAATTGTAAATATGTATAAAAATAAGTAAATGCGATAATTAATACAATGTATAGTACAAAACCTGTTCCTGTCTGAAAAGATAACCATTTTTGTACAAATAATGTCATTGATTCATTTTTAATAAGTTGAGCAATTAATCCTGGAACGGAAATAATTGCTGATGCGAAAATGACTGGGATAACAGAAGCAGAGTTTAATTTAAATGGAATATAACTTTTATTTCCACCAATTCCTGCTCCAGATTGATTTGCGTATTGAATTGGAATACGACGTTCTGCAGATTGTTCAAAGACAACTGCGATAACAATCGCAAGATACATAGCAACAAATAAGATAAACTTGGTAATTCCAAATAATGTTTGTTGTAGATCTCCACCAGTTACAAATCCATTATAGGCATCGACAAACATACTTGGCATAGTAGCAATGATACCTGCCATAATGATTAAAGAGGTACCATTTCCTACACCCTTCTTTGTGATTTGATCACCAATCCAAAGTAAGAATGCAGTACCAGCTGTTAAAATCAATGCGAATTCCATGTATTGTAATGGAGTTCCATTTTGAATAAATGCGAATGAGAATAAATATCCTTGGATAAAGGCAAGAATAATACCAGTTACACGTGTAATTTGATTAATCTTGTTTCTTCCTACTTGACCTTGCTTCGAAAGTTCTGTCAAATAAGGAACAATATCCATTTGTAATAATTGAATGATGATAGAGGCCGTAATATAAGGCATAACACCAAGTGCAAAGATAGAGAACTTCTCTAATGCACCTCCACCCATTGCATTAATTAATTCTAAAAATCCTAAATTAGATCCCAATAATTTTGCATCGACTCCAGGAACGATAATTGTTGTTCCTAGTTTAAAAATGAATAAGCAGAATAAAGTGAAGTAGATTCTTCTTCTTAAGTCCTTGTTTTCAGACTTAAATATTTGCTTCATAGTTGCAAACATACTAGATCACCTCAGCTTTTCCACCTAATTTTTCTATTTGTTCTTTTGCTGTTTTTGAAAATTTACTAGCTTTAACAACTAATTTCTTTTCTAAAACACCGTTTCCTAAAACTTTAATTCCACATAATTGTTTTTTCACAAGTCCCATTTCTTTTAAAAGTTCTGGAGTTACTTCTACACCATTATCGAATTTATTTAAATCACTTAAATTGATTGTTGCATATTCTTTTTTGAATTTCGCATTTGTGAAACCTCTCTTTGGAAGTTTTCTATATAGTGGGAATTGTCCACCTTCGAACCATCCTGGAACTCCTCCACCACTTCTTGCGTTTTGACCTTTTTGTCCGCGTCCTGAAGTTTTTCCAAGACCGCTACCAACACCACGTCCAACACGTTTTTTTGTAGTTGTAGCTCCAACACCTGGTTTTAATTCATGTAGTTTCATTATCTAATTTCCTCTACTTTCTTTCCACGTAATGCTGCAACTTTTTCAATTGTTCTTTGTGATTTTAATGCTTCTAATGTAGCGTAAGCCATATTTACTTTTGTATTAGAACCTAGTGATTTTGAAAGAATGTTCTTTACACCAGCAAGTTCAAGTACACTACGAACTGGTCCACCAGCTTTTACTCCAGTACCTTTACTAGCAGGTTTTAACATAACTTTACTAGCTCCTCTTCTTCCAATAGCTTCATGTGGAATTGTATCATCAACGATAGATACACGAACGATATTTTTTGTAGCAGCTTGCACAGCTTTTTTAATTGCATCTGGAACTTCGTTTGCTTTTCCAGAACCAATTCCTACTTTACCTTTTCTATCTCCAACTGCTACAACAGCTGAGAAACGGAAATGACGTCCACCCTTTGTAACTTTTGTTACACGAGTAATTGTAATAACTTCTTCATCATATAACTTAGGTTGTCTTTCTCTTCTTCTACGTTGTGGTCTTGATGAATTCTTCTTGTTATTTTTGTCAAAAGATTTTTGTTCTTTTTGAACTGGGTTTTGGTTCATATCCTTATTATCCATAACTAACCCTCCTTATATTAGAATTCTAATCCATTTTCACGTGCAGCTTCAGCTAAAGCTTTTACACGTCCATGATATAGGTATCCACCTCTATCAAATTTAACATTTTTAATTTTTGCTTTTAATGCTCTCTTAGCGATTAATTCTCCTACTTTTTTAGCAGCATCGATGTTGCTTCCGTTTTCTAATTTTAATTCTTTATCAATAGAAGAAGCACTCACAAGTGTAGCATTTGTTTCATCATCTATGATTTGTGCAAAAATATTTTTATTTGATCTAAACACATTAAGTCTTGGACATTCTTTTGTTCCAACAACTTTTTCTCTTACACGAGCGTGTCTAGCTTTTCTCATTTCATTACGAGATTCTTTCTTTATCATAGTAAACGCTCCTTTGCTAATATTTAACTATGCTGCTTTTTTACCTTCCTTACGACGTACATGTTCATCCGCATAACGGATTCCCTTTCCTTTGTAAGGTTCTGGTCTTCTAATGTCACGGACATTAGCAGCAAAATTTCCAACTAATTGTCTGTCGATTCCTCTTACAAACAATTCAGTATTGCTTGGTGATTCTAATTGAATCCCAGCAGGAATTTCCATTTCAACTGGATGTGAGTATCCAGCACTAACAACTAGTGTATTTCCCTTTACTTGAAAACGGTATCCTACACCAACTGCTTCTAATTTCTTTTCGAAACCTTTTGTTACTCCAGTAATCATATTTGCAATATTTGCATTTGCTGTTCCATGGTATGCTTTAAAATTATCATTTTTTCTTTCTACTGATAATTTATCTCCATCCACTTTTACAGTAATATTTCTATTTACTTCAGTAGAAAGATTACCTTTAGGACCAGTTACACGAACAATATTACCATCTACTTCTACAGTAACTCCTTCAGGAATCGATAAAATTCTGTTTCCAATTCGACTCATATTATCTTCCTTTCTACCAAATGTATGCAAGTACTTCTCCACCAAGAGAATTTTCACGTGCGTGTTTATCTGTCATAATTCCTTTTGATGTAGAAATAATTGCGATTCCAAGACCGTTTAATACACGTGGTACATCTTGTGCCTTAGCATATACACGTAATCCTGGCTTTGAAATTCTTTTTAATCCTGTAATAACACGTTCTTTTTTATTTCCATATTTTAATGTAAGAACAATAACATCTTGTACTTTTCCTTTTTTTGTTGTGTAATCACTAATAAATCCTTCTTCTTTTAAGATTCTAGCGATTTCTAATTTCATTTTTGAAGCGGGTACTTCAACTTCTGCGTATCGCATTTGATTTGCGTTACGAATTCTTGTAAGCATATCTGCGATTGGATCTGTTACCATAATTATCCTCCCTTCTTACTACCAGCTTGATTTTTTCATTCCTGGTATTTGTCCTTTATAAGCTAGTTCTCTGAAACAAATACGGCAAATTCCATATTTTTTAAGAACTGCATGAGGTCTTCCACATCTTGAACAACGTGTATATTCACGTACTTTAAATTTCTGTGGTCGACTTGCTTTTACTTTCATACTAGTTTTAGCCATAATATTCCTCCTAATTCATTTATTAGTTCTTAAAAGGCATTCCGAAACCTTTTAATAAGTCATACGCTTCGTCGTTTGTTTTTGCTGTAGTAACGAAAACAATGTCCATACCACGTACTTTAACAACGTTATCATAATCTATTTCTGAGAAAATTAGTTGTTCAGTTAATCCTAATGTATAGTTTCCTCTACCATCAAATGAACGATGTGAAACTCCTCTAAAGTCACGTACACGAGGTAATGTAATACTAATTAATTTATCTAAGAAGTTATACATATTTTCTCCACGTAATGTTACTTTACATCCAATAGGTTGACCTTCTCTTACTTTAAATCCTGCGATTGCTTTTTTCGCTTTTGTTACAACAGGTTTTTGTCCAGTAATTTGAGCAAGATCTTCAACAGCAGCATCTAATAATTTAGAATTTGTTGTTGCGTCTCCTACACCCATATTCACAACAATTTTATCAAGAGCTGGAACTTCCATAATACTCTTGTAATTATATTTTTCTCTTAAGCTAGGTACGATTTCCTTATTATACTTTTCTTTTAGGCGGTTCATAATTTACCCTCCTTCCAATTAGTCAAGATTTGAATTAGATTTTTTAGTACATCTAACTTTCTTACCTTTTTTATCAGTTGTATGTCCGATTCTAGTTCTTTTCTTTGTTTTAGGGTCTAAAATCATAACATTTGAAGCATGAATTGGAGCATTCATTTCAACAATGCTTCCAGCCCCTTGTCCAGATGGTTTTACATGTTTTTTAACAACATTTACACCTTCTACAACAACACGGTTTTCACTTCTAAGTACTTTTGTGATGATTCCTTCTTTTCCCTTATCTTTTCCGGCAATAACAACTACTTTATCTCCAGACTTTAAGTTCATGTTCATCCTCCTTATTATGAGACTATAACACTTCTTTTGCAAGTGAAACAATCTTCATAAAATTTTTGTCACGTAATTCACGTGCTACTGGTCCAAATACACGAGTTCCAACTGGAGTTCCATCATCTTTAATAATAACGCAAGCATTATCATCAAATTTGATATATGATCCGTCTTCACGTCTTAAACCAGATTTACTTCTAACGATTACCGCTTTCACAACTTTTCCTTTTGCAACAGTTCCGTTTGGAGTTGCTTTTTTAACAGTTGCGACAACGATATCACCAATATTTCCCGTTTTTACTTTACTTCCACCAAGCACACGAATAATTGAAACTTCACGTGCTCCAGAGTTATCAGCTACTTTTAAACGAGTTTCTTGTTGTACCATGTTTTTATCCTCCTTTTCGAGCAGCAATTATAAAACGATTGCTTTTTCTACTACTTCGACTAAACGGAAATGTTTGTTTTTAGAGATTGGACGAGTTTCTACAATACGTACTGTATCTCCAACATTTGCAACATTCTTTTCATCGTGGGCAGTATATTTTTTTGAGTATTTTGCACGTTTTTTATAAATTGGGTTTACTTTGTAAGTTTCAACTAATACAGTGATTGTTTTATCAGCTTTATTACTTACAACTTTTCCCACTAATTCATGAGTTTTCTTTTCCATAATGCCCTCCTAGTTCTTTTCTAGCTCACGTTCACGTAAGATTGTTTTCATACGTGCAACAAGCTTTCTAAGTTCTTTAATTCTTGAAGGTTTTTCAAGATTTCCAGTGGCAGCATTAAAACGTAAGTTAAATAGTTCTTCTTTGCATTCGTCAATTTTCTTCATGATTTCTTCATTTGATAATTGTCTGATTTCACTATTTGTCATTACTTCTCACCACTTTCTTTTTTAACAAATTTACATCTCATTGGAAGTTTATGCATTGCAAGTCTTAAAGCTTCACGTGCAGTTGCTTCATCAACTCCTCCAACTTCGAACATAATTTTACCTTTTTTAACAACAGCTACCCATACTTCTGGGTCTCCTTTACCTTTACCTTGACGAGTTTCAAGAGGTTTTTTCGTTAATGATAAGTGTGGGAAAATATTAATCCATACTTTTCCACCACGTTTCATATAACGAGTCATAGCAACACGGGCTGCTTCAATTTGTTGTTGACTAACCCATGCACCATCAAGTGCCATTAAACCATATTCACCAAAGTGTAGTTCTGTATTTCCCTTAGCTACACCATCATATCTTAAACGGTGAGGTCTACGATATTTAGTTCTTTTTGGAATGACTGCCATTTTCATTACCTCCCTTATTTTTCTTGGAAGGAAGGATTTCTCCTTTGTAGATCCATACTTTAACACCGATTTTTCCATATGTTGTATCAGCTTCTTTAATAGCATAATCAACATCAGCTCTTAAAGTATGAAGTGGAATCATACCTTCAGTATATCCTTCAGTACGAGCCATATCTACTCCACCTAAACGACCAGATACTGAAGTTTTAATTCCTTTTGCTCCTGCCTTCATAGTATTTCTAATTGCTTTTTTCTGTGCAATTCTAAATGATACACGATTTTCGATTTGGTGTGCAATATTTTCTGCAACCAAAGCAGCATCTAAATCAGGATTTTTTACTTCCATAATAGAAATTTGTACATCTTCATTTACTAATTTAGAAAGTTCTTTTCTGATTTTTTCAATTTCATCTCCACCGTGACCGATTACAACACCTGGTTTTGCAGTGTTGATAATAACATCGGTTTTCTTAGCGGTTCTTTCAATAAGAATACTTGAAACTGCTGCGTCTTTTAATTTCTTTTCTAAAAACTTACGAATCTTTACGTCATTTTCTAAGAATCTAGCTGTATCTTTTCTATCAGCAAACCATCTAGATTCCCAGTCTTTATTGATTCCAATTCTAAGACCAATTGGACTAACTTTTTGACCCATCAGTTTACCTCCTTTATTAGTTTCTCTCACTTACAACAATTGTAATGTGACTTGTTCTTTTCTTAATTGGATCTGCATGACCACGTGATCCACAACGCATTCTTTTTAATGGTTTTCCTTCGTTTACAAAAGCTTCTTTTACAAATAAGTTATCTTTATTTAAATCTAAATTATTTGTCGCATTTGCAACAGCGGAAGTTAAAACCTTATGAATTGCTCTAGAAGCATCACGATTCATGTTAGATAAAATCTGATCAGCTTCTACAACACTTTTTCCACGAATTAAATCTATAACTAAACGAGCTTTACGAGGTGTAAGTCTTACACCATAAGCAAGTGCTTTCGCTTCCATTTTAGTCCTCCTTCCAGTTACTTATTATTTCTTGTCAGCACCATGTCCACCGAATTTACGAGTAAGTGCGAATTCTCCTAATTTATGTCCTACCATATCTTCAGTTACATAAACAGGAATATGTTCTTTTCCATTGTGAACTCCAAATGTAAGTCCTACAAATTCTGGATAAATCGTTGAACGGCGTGACCAAGTCTTAATGACTTCTTTTTTACCACTCTTGTTGACTTCTTCTACTTTTTTCATTAAAGATGCATCAACAAATGGTCCTTTTTTCAAACTTCTAGCCATTATATCTCAATCCTTTCTCTTATTTTTTACGACGGCGAACAATTAGCTTGTTTGAAGCTTTTTTCGTTCCACGAGTTTTTAAACCAAGTGCAGGTTTACCCCAAGGAGTAACTGGTGCTTTTCTACCAATAGGAGCACGTCCTTCTCCTCCACCATGTGGGTGATCATTAGGGTTCATAACAGAACCACGAACTGTTGGACGAATTCCCATATGTCTCTTACGTCCAGCTTTTCCTAAACTTACTAATTCATGATCTTCGTTTCCTACTTCTCCAACAGTAGCACGACAAGTATTTAATACTTTACGAACTTCTCCACTAGATAAACGAATTAATGTATATTTTCCTTCACGTCCTAAAATTTGAGCACTGTTTCCAGCAGAACGAGCAATTTGACCACCTTTTCCAGGTTTTAACTCAATATTATGAACTAATGTTCCTTCTGGAATATTTCCAATTGGAAGTGAGTTACCAGCTTTGATATCAGCATTTTCACCACTTTCAATCTTCATTCCAACTTTTAATCCTTTTGGAGCAAGAATATATCTCTTTTCTCCATCTGCATATTTAATCAAAGCAATATTAGATGATCTATTTGGATCATATTCAATAGAAGCAACTGTTCCTTCTACATTATCTTTATCTCTTTTAAAATCAATGATACGGTATTTTCTTTTTGCTCCTCCACCACGATGTCTTACTGTGATGCGACCAGAGTTATTACGACCACCATTTTTCTTAAGAGTTACAAGTAATGATTTTTCAGGAGTTGTTGTAGTGATTTCATCATTTGTTAATGTTGATTTACCACGTTGACCATTTGTCATTGCTTTGTATGTCTTAATTGCCATAATTTCCCTCCTTTTAGATTAGTTTAGTTCGATTGAACTTCCTTCTTGTAATTTCACAATTGCTTTTTTTACTCTTTTTGTTTTACCAACATAACGTCCCATACGTTTTTTTCTAGGTTTTACGTTGATTGTATTTACGCTTTCAACTTTTACATTAAAAATTGCTTCGATTGCTTGTTTAATTTGTGTTTTGTTTGCACGAGGATCTACACGGAATGTGTATTTATTCTCATTTTGTGCAAGATAAGCACTTTTTTCTGTAACAACTGGTGCTTTAATAATATCTCTATAGTTACTCATTAACCAAGCACCTCCTCTAATTTTTTAACAGCGTTTTCTGTAATTACCATACGATTTACACTAACAACATCTAATGTATTTACTTCATCAATTTCAAGTAATAATACATTATCTAAGTTGCGAGTTGCTAAAATGATTTCGTCTGTTAATTCGTCAACAACGATCATTGTTTTTTCGTTATTTACTTTTAAGTTTGTTAATGCTTCTTTTGCTGTTTTTGTTTTTCCATCAGCAAGGTTGAAGTTATCAACGATTACTAATTCATTGTCTTGGTATTTGTAAGATAAAGCTGATTTTAAAGCTAATCTTCTTTCCTTACGATTCATTTTTAATTTGTAATTCTTTTGTGGTGTTGGACCAAATACAACTCCTCCACCAACCCAATGTGGTGCACGAATACTTCCTTGACGAGCATTACCAGTTCCTTTTTGTCTCCAAGGTTTTCTTCCTCCACCTCTTACTTCACTACGTGTTTTTGTACTTGCAGTACTTTGTCTTTGGGCATTTCTTGTTAAACGAATTGCATCATATAAAACTGTATCGTTTGGAGTAATTCCAAATACGTTTTCATTTAATGTAATGTCGCTTACTTTTTCACCCTTTATATTTAATACAGGTAATTTTTTCATACTCTATTTGCCTCCCTACTAATTTTCTTCTGTAACAGTTTCTTCTGTTACTTCTTCAGTAGTTTCTTCCACTGGTGTTTCTAGAGGTTTTTCTTCGTATGAAACAAGTTCATCCATCTCTACTTTTTTACCTGGATTTTTTACAGAAGTTTTAATTGTAACAAGTGATTTCTTAGCTCCTGGTACATTTCCACTTACTAAGATAACATTGTTTTCTGTATCAACTGCAACAATTGTTAAATTTTGAATTGTAACAGTTTCAACTCCCATATGTCCTGGCAAGTTTTTACCTTTAAAAACACGCATTGGTCTCATAGTTCCCATTGAACCTGGTCTTCTATGATAATGAGATCCATGTCCCATAGGCCCACGATTTTGTCCATGACGTTTAATAACACCTTGGAATCCGTGACCTTTTGTTACTCCAGTAACATCTACTACTTCTCCTGCTTCAAAAATATCAACTTTGATTTCTTGACCTAAAGAATAGTTATTTACATCTACACCACGAATCTCTTTAAAGAAGCGCTTAGGTGTAGTGTTTGCTTTATTGGTATGACCAATAGAAGCTTTTGTCGCTAATTTTTCTCTTTTTGTTTCAAAACCTAATTGAATTGCTTCATAACCATCATTTTCTTTTGTCTTAATTTGTGTTACCACATTTGGTTCAACAGAAATAACAGTTACAGGAATCAATTTTCCAGATTTTGTAAACACTTGAGTCATTCCAATCTTACGACCTAAGATTCCTTTCATTTCCATATTCTTTCCTCCTATTATAATTTGATTTTAATATCTACACCACTTGGGATATCTAAATGAGTTAGTGCCTCAATTGTCTCCTTACTTGGGTTTACGATATCAATAAGTCTTTTGTGTGTTCTTCTTTCAAATTGCTCACGTGAATCTTTATATTTGTGAACAGCTCTTAAGATAGTGATTTTTTCAACTTCAGTTGGTAGTGGAATTGGTCCACATACTTCTCCACCTGTTCTTTTTACTGTTTCCACAATTTTCGCACAAGCGTTATCTAAACTCTTGTGTTCGTAAGCTTTTAATTTGATACGAACTTTCGTTTTAGACATATTGTATCCTCCTTTCGCCTATATCCAGTATAGACTTGCTCCGTTAGGAAAACCTGATAACCGGTTATTTTTATTTACAACTTAACCTGGTGTATCAGCAACCTCCCACATCAACGCATGCCACACATTCAAAATTATACATGATAATTATATGAAAATCAAGAGAATTTTTTCATTTTTTTACAATTTTTTGACACAATTTGATTTTCTCATAAAAACAAAATGAACAACTGTAAAATCATACAATTGTCATTTTCATTCTTATAAAAATATGTTATAATGGAGAAAATATGGGGTGAAAATATGAGTGAGACAAATAAAAAACAAACAAAGAAAAAAGCTGAGACAAAAAATACAAAGAAAACTGTAACGAAAAAGAAGGTTACAAATGTAAAAAAAGAAACAAAACCTGTAAAGAAGAATACAAAACGCGAAGAGAAGAAAAAAGTAACTAGAACAAAAAAAGTTGCTAGTAAAAAAACACAAGAAAGAAAAGTAGTAATTCCACATTTAGAGCCATCTCAAGAAGTGGATTTCGATAAATACGAAGATTATATTGGTATTAAAACACCAGATTGGCAAGAAAAGAAAGAACAATTGCTTCAAGAACACGAATTACGTTTACAAGGAAAAGAAATAAGTGAGGAAATAAATGATTCTAAAAAAGATTCTAATCTTGCGTTAATTTTAGTTGTAGCCATTGCAATCATTATATTAGCATTTACTTTTATAACAAATATTTATCGTAAAGAATTACAACGTCAAAAGAAAGAGACACAAGCTTTAAATGAGTTACAAGAATCTACTAAAGAAGATGACAAAACTGAAGAAGAAATTAAGACTCAGACAATGACATGTACTACAACTCCAACACAAATTGAAAACTACCAAAGTTCTGTTCTATCAATTGCTACGTTTGAAAATGATAGTTTAGTAACTTACGAATATATTGTTACAAAAAAATATGCAGATCAAGGAAGTTATGATAGTGCGAAATTAGCAAACCAAAATCAAAATGATATTATCTTCGATAATAATCAATTAACGATTAAAACATATTTTGGTAATGGACACGTAGAAAGTGTTCCTCAAGAAACAACTTATCTTGGAAAAACAGTCCAAGAAGTAAAAGCACAAGAAGAAGCTGCTGGAGCAACTTGTACACTTAGTGAATAAAAGCTACATATCTATGTAGTTTTTTTTGTGCACTTATATACAAAAAAAATAACAACATTACTGTTGTTATTTAACAAATGGAATTAATGCCATAAAACGAGCTTTTTTAATTTCATTTGCGATATGTCTTTGATGTAATTTACAATTACCGTTCATTCTTGTAGATGTAATAGCACCATTAGGTTTAATATATTTTTTAATAACGTCTACATCTTTATAGTTTACATCTTTACCAGCACACATTTGGCAAATTTTCTTTCTTTTTCTAAATCCTTCAGCCATGATTATACATCCTTTCTTTAGTCTAGGAAATCATCACTAATAGATACACTATCACCAAAGTCAGCGAATGGATCATCTTCTACATTGACATCATTAGTATAACTTCCTGTTTGGTTATTTGATGGTTGTTGATAATCATATGGACTTGCTTCGTTAGCACGATTACTACGTTGTCCTTTGCTCTCTAAGAATTGTACAGAGTCAGCAACAACTTCCATAGAATATCTTTTGTTTCCATCTTTATCTTCGTAATTATTTGTTTGAAGTCTACCTTCAATAGAAACTAAACTTCCCTTATCTAAGTAATTACATACATTTTCAGCTTGTTTTCTCCATACTACTATATTGATAAAATCAGTTTCTCTTTCTCCGTCACGATTACTGAATGTACGATTTACTGCAACAGAAAAACGTGTAAATGGTAAGTTAGAAGCTGTATATCGTAGTTCTGGTTTAGCTGTTAATCTTCCAATTAATAATACTCGATTCATAAAACGTATCTCCTTTATTTTTCAATTTTTGTGATTAAATGACGAATTACATCATTGCTGATTAAAGCTAAACGATCGAATTCTTTAATTGCAGCATCATCATTTGCACTTAAAGTTAATACGTAATAGTATCCACTTTTACATTTTTTGATTTCGTAAGCTAATTCTCTTTGTCCCATATCTGTTTCACCAGTAATTGTAGCTCCATGATTTGTTAATACATTTTTGAAGTTTTCAATCACTTTTTTTGTGTCTTCTTCAGATAATGTAGGTCTTACGATAAACATGATTTCGTATTCTCTCATTTTTACACCTCCTTGTGGTCTAAGTGGCTTTTGATTATTCAAAAGCAAGGAGTAAATTCATACTCGCTTAAGATTATAACAAATAATATGTGAATTGTAAACAAATTTTTCATACATTGCCATGATAAGTATAAAATTCATTGACATTTTTGAGTATATGTTTAGTTCTTCTTAATAGATAATAAAAAAATTATTATAGAAATTTCTATAATAATTATACATTAAAGCGGAATAAACAAATATCTCCATCTTGCATGATATAGTCTTTACCTTCCAAACGAAGTTTTCCTGCTTCTCTGACTGCTTTTTCAGATTTTAACTCAGCAAAGTCTTCATAACTCATTACTTCTGCTTTAATAAATCCTTTTTCAAAGTCAGTATGAATAATACCAGCACATTCAGGTGCCTTCATTCCTTTTTTAAATGTCCAAGCACGAACTTCATCTGTACCTTCTGTAAAATAGGTTGCGAGTCCTAATAAAGAATATGTAGCGCGAATTAATTGGTCTAATCCACTTTCTTGTAGTCCTAAATCCTGTAGAAATAAGTTTTTATCTTCCTCTTCTAATTCACTTAATTCTTCTTCTATCTTCGCACTAACAACAATCACTTCTGCTTTTTCTTTTTGAGCATATTCTTTTACTTGTTGCACATATTCATTTTCTTCTAATATTTCCGTTTCCTTGACATTAGAAACGTATATGATTGGTTTCATAGTTAATAAATTAAATGATTTTAATACTTTTAATTCATCATCGGTATATTCCAAAGCACGTGCTGGAATATTTTTTTCTAAGTTCTCTTTGAGTCTTTTCATAAGATTTACTTCTAATAAAGTATCTTTATCTTTCGTCATTTCTGCTTTTTTACCGAGACGACCAAGCCTTGAATCAATGACTTCTAAGTCAGCTAGAATTAATTCTACATGAATGATTTCAATGTCGCGAATTGGATCGATTTTACCTTCGACATGGGTAATATTTCCATCTTCAAAGCATCTTACTACTTCTACAATCGCGTCTACTTCACGAATATGGCTTAAGAATTTATTTCCTAACCCTTCTCCTGTCGAAGCTCCTTTTACAAGTCCAGCAATATCAGTAAATTCAAATGTTGTTGGAATGGTTCTTGCTGGATGTACTAATTCCGTTAAGACATCTAAACGATGATCAGGAACGGTTACTACTCCGACATTTGGTTCGATTGTAGCAAATGGGTAGTTGGCTGCTAAAATATGTTTTTTTGTAATTGCGTTAAATAAAGTAGACTTTCCAACGTTTGGAAGGCCTACGATTCCTGCTGTTAAACTCATATTGATTCCCCCTTATAATGTTGGCATCGTATTCATTCCTAGTGGTAATCCCACTAAATACCAACCTATTATAATCAATATCCATACAATTGTAAATAATAAAATGGATGGAAATAAAATCTTTAATGTACCAAATAATGTGATTTCTTCTTTTCTTTCGGCATTATATTTTTGTAGGAAACCTACCATAATAATGAAATAAACAAAGAAAAGAGAAATACTCTTACCGATACCATCGGCTGCTTTAAATAAGACTTGTGTAAAATCTGGAGTGATATTTGCTCTCATAAATAATGGAATGACGATTGGTGATAATAACGTCCATTTTTCGATATTTCCAGGAATTAGAATACTAGCAATAATAATAAGAATAAATACAGCTATAATTAATGGCATTCCGGAAATTTGTAATGTACTGATAAAATCAACTAATCGCGTTGTAATAACACTTCCTAGATTTGTCCAATTTAAGATTGCCAACATATTTGAAACAAAGAATAATAATACAAATAAGTAACCGACATTTTTAAATTCTTTCGATAATCCTAATCCACAATCTTCTGTTGATTTTAAATTACCAGATATAATTCCATATATGAAAGAACATAAAACTAATATAATAGTAATGAATAAAATAATTCCTGTACGAAATGGTGCATTTGGACTAAATAATTGAGCAATATATTCAGTTTCATTATGATCTAACAATGCTCCAGAACCTGGTAGTCCAGGAATAATCATATATCCAATTACTAAAGCGATTAAAATAAATAAAACACCACTGATACGAGCTGCTACTTTAGAGTCTTTGTATACTACTTCATCATCAAGATGACATTTCTTAGGTAATTTTGGAGCTAAGAATTTCGTGATAATAATCGTACCAATAAACGCTAAAATAAATGTCGATACTGGTCCAATAATACTTGTAGAGAATAAGTCAAAGACATAGTTTTCATCTACGGTTGCATTGGCTGCTACTTGCGTTAACATTCCTAAGGCATAATCATCATAAGTAAAAATAATATTAGTTCCATAACCAATGCTTGTACCTAAAAAGGCGGTCATGACTCCTAACATTGGGTTTTTACCAGCATATTGATACATTACACCTGCCAGTGGAATTAACAACATAAAGCTATATTCACCAATGATATTAGAAATAATAGATACAAGAAGTAATACAAAAGTTAAAACACTTAAACGAAGTTTCTTTAATGGAGAGAATAATTTTTGAAATAACCCACTCGCTGATCCAATACTAATTCCAATAAGAGATAGTACTAAATAAGCAAGTGGTTCAAATGTGGTAAATGAATTGACAATATTACCAAATAAGAAATGAATCCCATCTAGTGAAAATATATTTTTAACAGTTGTTAAAGAGGATTCTAAACTATCATTGACAATCGTACTCTTATGTCCTTCGATTCCTAAAACAGAAAAAAGAAGGCTTACAATCATAATAATAAAAGTTAAAGTTAAAATTGTAAAAATTGGATTTAAACTTTTTTGTTTTTTTCTTTTATTTAATCTCATAATGCCTCCTATCAGTCTAATACTTTCTTCAGTTTACGGTTAAATTCAATACGAGGCATCATAATTGTTCGACCACATTTACGACATTTAATTTTAATATCTGCTCCTACTCGTATAATCTCCCACTCATTCGTTCCACACGGATGTTCTTTTTTCATTGTTACAATACTTCCTAATTTATAATCTTTTTCCATTATGTACCACCACCTGTGGATATCCCATTTGAATTTTATTTTGATCTAATACTTGTTTTACTTGTTTTCTAATTTCTCTTTGAACACCGTAATGTTCTGTTGGAACTGTATCTACTGTAATACGATAGACAAGTCCTTTTTCATTATATTCATTAATACCAAGTAAAGTAACTGTTCCCCTAATTTTATCCAATGTGTCGGTTAACTTCACACATAAGTCTTTTAAAACTTGTTCTGCTTTTTCATAATCTTCTTCATATGGAATTGGTATATCAACAATTGCAAGTGTATTTGATAAATTATAGTTAATTACTTCTGTAACAGTACGATTAGAAATAATTTTGACTTCTCCGGTATATGCACGAATTTGTGTTGTCTTTAAACCAATATTGATAACTTCTCCTTCAAAGTCACCAATTTCAATCCAGTCTCCCATACGATATAAATTATCAGTAATGATAAAAAATCCTGATACAAAATCTTTTAATGTATCTTGTAAAGCAAGTCCTAAAACAACTCCGACTGCTCCTAAAGATGCGATAATAGAAGCGGTTGGAATTCCATAAATACCTAAAATAATAATGACATCAATTAAAATAATAACATATTTAATAATATTTGTAATTAATGTAACAACTGTAATCGTTCTTTTTTCTTCTTTTGTTTTAAATTTCTTCTTATCAATATGAAAGAAACGATGGACAAAGTTTTTAATAATACCATTTACTAAAATAGAAATACAAATAACTAGAATAGGTCCAACGATTTCTTTTACCATTATTTTTTCGGATATTGTATTCAATACATTTAAAATACCTTCCATAGACTATGACTCCTTTACTTGAATAATTTCTAAAATTCGATTTAAATCTGCAACATTTGTGAAGTGAATTTCTATTTTCTTGTCGCGAATACGAACTTTTGTATCTAATTTATCACGTAATAAGTCTTCTGCGTATTTATAATCTAACTTCTTTGGAGTCTCACGACGATGGATTTTTACTTTTTTCTCAAAAGTACCTTCTTGGATTTTATCTTCAACGGCACGGACAGGTAATTTCTTTTCTGTTATTTCATGTGCCATTTCCAAGATTTGATGTTCATCTTCTAATTTACTTAGAGCTCTCGCATGACCCATAGATAATTTTTCATCGTTTACTAAGTTTTGAACTTCGTTTGGTAATCGTAATAGTCCTAACATATTTGTTAAATGACTTCTACTTTTTCCTACTTTTTTAGATAGTTCGTCTTGTGTTAGATGAAGATGTTCAATCATACTTTGGTATGCTTTGGCTTCTTCAATTGGACTTAAATTTTCACGTTGTAAATTTTCTAAGAGCGCAATTTCCATCATTTGACTATCCGTAAACGTACGAATAATTGCTGGAATCTTTGTAAGACCAGCCATTTTACTAGCACGATAACGACGTTCTCCAGCTATGATGTCATACCCTTTAATACTTTTCTTAACGATAATTGGTTGGAATACACCGTGTTCTTTAATAGAAGATGCTAGTTCTTGTAAGTGTTCTTCATTAAATACAGTACGAGGTTGATATGGGTTTGGTCTTAACTCATTGATATCAAGCTCGACAATTTCTTCTTTTGGTGTTGTCTCATAGATTTGTTTTTCTAGTTCATTGACATCGATTGCTTCCGAATTAAATAATTGTTCTAGTCCTTTTCCTAGCGCTCTTTTTCTAGTTTCCATTTCTTTCAATCACTTCCTTTGCAAGATTTAAATAAGCTTCTGTTCCTCTACTCTGTGGATCATATACTAAAATTGGTTCCCCATGACTAGGTGCTTCTGATAAACGGACTAATCTTGGAATAATTGTGTCATAAACACGTTCTTTAAAATAACTCTTAATATCTTCTACAACTTCTAGTCCTAAATTTGTTCTAGAATCTAACATTGTTAGTAATACCCCTTCGATTGTTAAATTTGGATTCAAATTCTTTTGCGCTAACATAATTGTATTCAATAGTTGCATAATTCCTTCCAACGCAAAAAATTCACATTGTACTGGAATAATGACACTATCAGATGCAGTTAACGCATTGGTTGTTAAAATACCTAAAGAAGGTGGACAATCAATAATAATGAAATCAAATACATCTCTTATTTCATCAATATGTTTTTTTAATTGTGCACCTTTCACAAAAGTTGGATCCATTTTACTTTTATCAATTAATTCAATATCAGCACCTGCTAAATTGATGGTAGCTGGGATTACATACAAATTTTTAAACTTTGTCTTTACGATAACCTCATCTAATGTTGCTTCATCAATTATTAAATCATAAATGCTTTTATTAATATCTGCTTTGTTAATACCTACTCCTGTCGTTGTATTTCCTTGTGGATCTAAATCAATTAACAATACTTTCTTTTTTAATACTCCAAGGGATGCTGCTAAATTAATACTTGAAGTTGTTTTTCCAACTCCGCCTTTTTGATTTACAAGCGAAATTACCTTTCCCATAATACCACCATTTTCTAATCATATCTAACTTATATTGTATCAAAGTTTCTAGTCATTGTCCATGTTTCAAATAAAAAAGCAAGAACTTATCTTGCAATTTTATATTCTACTTTTGTAGCACTCCTTAAATCTTCTGTTACATCAGAAATAATTTGTTTATTATCACCTGGTTCAATGCTTTCTCCAATATAACCAAGTGTTTCAATTAACAACTTATCATTCTTGTCATATAGGTTAATACCAATATTTGTAAGGTTAATTGTCTGGTCTGTTGTATTTTCGACATTGGCTACAATTTTACTAATACCATCCTTATAAGTAATACTTAAACCAGAAATTTTTAATCCTTCTACAGTCTGATCATCTAATGTTGTTACCTTAGATTCTACTGTCTTATTTTCTTTCTTTGGTTCTTCTTTCTTATCACAACCACAACCTGTTACGACAAATACAAATGCCAATAGACAAATAAATAGTTTTGAAAATTTTTCAACATTCTTTCTCATGATAGAAACCCTCTTTCTATTATATGTCCATTATATCTCATTTTTCTTCTAATAGTCAATCATTTTAAAAGAAAAGAGGATTTATTCATCCTCTTTATCATCTTCTTGTAATAATTTTACAAGTGTTTCTTTATCCATATCTTTTGTTGCTTCAATATTTCTTTCTTGACAAAGTTCATAAAGAAGCTCTTTACTTAAATCTTGGTAAGAAAGTTCTTCGAAATCAGAAGTCGTTGTATCAGCTTGATTTTGATTCTCATCATCATGATGCTCATCTTTCTCTTCTTCTGGCATCTTACCATTTTCTACTAAGTAATCGATTTGTTCTTTTGTAAGTGTTTCATTTTCAAGTAATGCATTGGCAATTAAGTCAAGTAAATCACGATTTTCTTTAATGACTTTCTTTGCTTTTTCATAACACTCATTGATAATCTTACGTTGTTCTTGATCGATTTCGAATGCTACTTGACCTGAGAAATTACGACTCTTATTATAATCTCTACCTAAGAACACACTACTTTCCTGATGTTCAAATTGAACTGGTCCTAAATCACTCATACCATATTCTGTTACCATAGCACGAGCAATTTTGGTTGCTTGTTCAAAATCATTATGTGCTCCTGTTGTTACTTCGTTAAATACGATTTCTTCGGCAACACGACCACCAAGAAGTCCCATAATACGTTCTAATAATTCTTGTTTTGTTGATAGATATGTTTCTTCTTTTGGAAGCATTAAGTTATATCCACCAGCATTTCCTCTTGGTACAATTGTAATCTTTTGTACTTCGTTGGCATTATCTAATTTAATACCTAATACAGCATGACCAGCTTCGTGGTATGCGACTGTACGTTTTTCTTTTTCAGTATATTTATGGCTCTTCTTAGCAGGTCCCATCATAACACGGTCATGTGCTTCATCGATTTCAGCCATTGTAATTTGATTTTTATTACGTCTTACTGCTAAAAGGGCAGCTTCATTTAATAAGTTCTCTAAATCTGCTCCACTAAATCCAACAGTTCTTTTGGCAATATTAGCAAGTGAAACGTTTGGAGAGAATGTTTTACCTCTAGCATGTACTTTTAAGATTTCTTCTCTTCCTTTTACATCAGGTAAATTTACTGTTACTTGGCGATCAAAACGACCTGGACGAAGTAAAGCAGGGTCTAATACATCTGGACGGTTTGTTGCAGCAATAATTATAATTCCTTCATTAGAACCAAATCCATCCATCTCTGTTAATAATTGGTTTAATGTTTGTTCACGTTCATCATGACCGCCACCTAAACCAGCACCTCTTTGACGTCCTACCGCATCGATTTCATCGATAAAGATTAAACATGGAGCATTGTGTTTTGCTTGTTTAAACATATCTCTAACACGGCTTGCTCCTACTCCGACGAATAATTCTACGAATTCAGAACCACTGATGTAATAGAATGGTACATTTGCTTCTCCTGCTACTGCACGAGCAAGTAATGTTTTACCTGTTCCTGGAGGACCAACTAATAATACTCCTTTTGGAATACGAGCTCCTAAACGTTGGAATTTCTTAGGACTTTTTAAGAAGTCAATTAATTCAGCAACTTCTTCTTTTTCCTCATCTAAACCAGCAACATCTTTAAACGTTACTTTCTTACTATCTTCATTCAAACGAGCACGACTACGTCCAAAATCCATTGATTTATTCGCACTACCCATTTGTCTTGTAATTAAGAAGAATGCTCCACCTACTAAAATAACCATTGGAAGAACATTTACTAAAAATAATAGGAATGTACTAGATTCTGGATCAGAAGATGTATCTAATGTAAATCCTTCTTCTTTTTGAATATCTAAAATTTCTGACATCACATCACTATCTAATGGTACTCTCAAAAAGAATGATTCATTGTCTTTATATCCTTTCATCGTACCAGAAATCTCATACACACTTGCACGAGAACGTGGTGTTACTAAAACTTCTTCTACTTTCCCTTTGTTTGCTTGTTCCATGAATTTATCATAAGTTAATACATTCACTCTACGATTCATTGTATTAAAAAAGTATAGGATTGCAAACATAATCATTAATAAAATTACATATGGAAATATTCCTTTTTTAATGGCTTTTTTATTCATCCAAACCCTCCTTCTTCAAAGAATACCTTAGTATTATATCATACTTTCCATTTTTTGTTCTATCAAATTTCGTTTTTTTTAGGCCTGGTAACCAAAGTATTTTTCCCGTCGCATCTACGACAATTGGCCATGTATCACGAATTGGTTTTTCGATTTTCTCATCCGTAAAAATATCGTTTATTTTTTTCGTACCGGATAGACCTTTCACATCCATACGATCACCTGATTTTCTAGTACGGACATAAAGTGGTAATACGATTTCATTTATATCTAAACGACAAGTATCATTATCGTCTTTTTCTGTTTCCTCCACTTTTTCAATTACATAACCATTTGGTAATCGTAACTGGTCTTGTAATTCAAATTGATATTCTTGAATAGACGACATCGTATCTATAAAATAAGCTCGATTATATTCTTTTACAAAAAAAACATGGTCTGGTAAAGTTATATGTGAATTGTTTTTACCTTCTAATAAAAACTTCTTTATGTTATAGACATGCTGTCCACAAATTTGATTTAATCTTCCTTCATAGACTCTTTCCAATAAAAATTGAATTATTTGTTCCTGCATAAAAGAATCTTCACGTTTCCATAAATCCAAAAACAATGTACGTTCTTGAAATACTGTTCCTTCTTTATTTTGAACCAAATTTTTTACATAATGACTACATTCTAATAAAGTTGTACTAAAATTTAAAAATTTCCTATGAACTTGTGGATTTTCCTCTTTTAACTTTGGAACAATATACTTACGATAACGATTTCTCGTATAATCGTCTTTATAATTACTCATATCGGTAACATAAGGAATCTGATATTGATCAATATATTTCATAATCTCTTCTCTCGTAACCGTAATCAAAGGACGTACTAATGTATAATCCGATAACTCTGTCACCCTAGAAAAACCATGATACCCATATAAAGAAGAACCCCTCACGAGTCTCATTAAAATTGTTTCAATGAGGTCATCACCATGATGTGCAGTCATGAGATAAGTTGCGTGATATTTATTTATTACTTGTTCAAAAAATTGATAACGAATGGTACGAGCTTCTTGGTGAAAATTATTATGAGAATAGTTTTTTATTTTAAAATATTCAAAGAGAATTTGATGTTCTTTACAATAAGATTCTACAAATTCTTTTTCTTGATCACTTTCGACACGAATATTATGATGAACATGAGCACACACAATACGAATTTTTACTTGTTCTCTTAACTGTAATAGCAAATGGAGTAAAGACATTGAATCTGGTCCACCAGAGACAGCAACCACTACCGTATCATTATCATGAAATGAAAGTGACTTTAAAAAATTAAATACTTCGTTCATCATTACCACTGAATCTCTTTCTCACCAATTTCTTTTAAATATCGATTGATTTTAGAAAATGGTCTACTACCAAAAAAACCACGATATGCAGATAAAGGTGAAGGATGCACACTCTCTATAATTTTATGTTGTGGATTTGTAATTAGTACTTTCTTACTACGTGCATAACTACCCCAAAAGACAAAGATAACTGGCTTTTCTCTTTCGTTTAGTTTAGAAATAATCGCATCTGTAAACATTTCCCAGCCATGATTTTGATGAGATAATGGACGATCCATTTGCACAGACATAATTGAGTTTAATAGAAGCACGCCTTGTTTGGCCCAATCCGTTAAATCATTATTTTCACGATGAATATGTAAGTCACTTTCTAACTCTTTAAATATATTATCCAAAGATGGTGGTCTTTTACATCCTTCTTGTACCGAAAAAGAAAGACCATGGGCTTCACCAATACCGTGATAAGGGTCCTGCCCTAAAATGACTACTTTTACTTCATCATAATCAGTATAACGTAGTGCATTAAATATATTTTTATATTCAGGAAAACATCTTTTCGTCGCATATTCATGTTTTACAAATGTTCCCAGCTTACGAAAATAATCTTTTTTCATTTCATCTTTTAAAATAATATCCCACTTCTTGTTAATCATATATCAAAATTCCTTTCAGATATATGATAACACAAAGTAATAGGGAGTGCAAAAAAAGAGAAAAAAGTAAACATATACTCTATTTTGTGTCTGGTTCTGTCAAAAAAAGAGACTACTTGTCCCTTTTTGACACTTCCTTCTTCGTACTGGATGTTTTTTTCGCATTTGTCTTTTTCTTAATATTCTTTTTATTCGTTATAATCGGTGTATTCATTTTTTCTTTTGTACATAACATTAAATAACAATCGTGGTGAGTTCCTTCATGAAAACGATGATGCGGAAGAATACGATATATTTCAAAACCACATTTTTCAAAACATGTAATATCACGCTTATTTTCAATCAATGGGTCTACCACTAACAGATCAACACCATGTGATAATAAATAATCACGAATCATAATCATAAACTTGTCATCATAGTGTTTTTTAAAATATTTAGGAATTCCAATAAATGCATCAATTCCATATACAATGGTATCAATCCCAAAATCATATTTACTTAATTCTTCATGTGTCAGTGGATAATATTGTAAATAACCAACAGCTTCCGTATCTTTTTCTAAAATATATCTAGAAATATTCTTGTGATTATAATATTGTTTTTGGATTAAAACTTCATCGTATTTAACATCACGTCCATCATGATATTCCAATACTTTCTCATCAGTCAACCAATTTAATAAGTGTTTCTTGTCTTCTTCTTTTAAAGGACGAATTTTAAAACCATTCTTTTCTATTTCTATCTTATCATCTCTTACATTTGGACCATCTGGTACAAAAAATGGTTTCGTTGTTTGTTTTTGCTTTTTCCCTAAAACAATGAATACCATAACTACAATAGAAATAATAGCAAAAATAATGTATAAAGGTAAAAAATAATATTCAAAGAAAGTATATATTTTTTGACCTAGATACGTAGCTTCAAAAAAAGCGATAACTTCTTGGTGTGATAATATTTTAGCAATACAATAAGTTCCTACGAAAGGAAAGACAATAGAGAAAAAGACAATTAGTAAACAAGTAATTGTTTTAAAGAAAGATTTTAAATATAAAATATCTAATGATTTTAACAATACGATAAAACAAATAAATAATAAAATTAAAAATAATACAAAGTAGATAACACTAATCATCTTGTTTCCTTCTTTCAATATATCCATTTACGACCGAAACAAAAATTTCTAAAGGTATTTTTTCTGCACGATCTTGTAAACTATATCCATGTAATTGGAATAACGGTTCTAATATTTCTAAATCATAATTTTTTAAATTATTGCGCAGTGTTTTTCGCTTCTGTTTGAAACAATCTCTTACAAATTGAAAGAAGAAAGTATCATCCAATAACTCTAATTGTTCTTTTTTACGTGTAAATTCTACCACAATACTATCGACATTTGGTTTTGGTAAAAATACATTGCGACTTACATCTAAAAGTTTATGAACATCAAAATAATAATCTAAGAATACAGTAAATGAACCATAATCTCTTGTCCCTGGTTTGGCTCTAAAACGATCTCCTACCTCTTTTTGAACCATGACGACAATTTTATCAACTGGTAAATGATCCTCTATTACCTTCATAATAATAGGAGTTGTAATATAATAAGGTAAATTACCAATAACATATAATTTAGAATATTGATACTTTTTAATATCTTCGATAGGAGTACTCTTTAAGAAATCACCATAAATAATATCGACATTGGCAAATGACTTTAAATTACCTTCTAAAACTGGTTGTAATGTTGTATCGATTTCATAACAAAGTACTTGTTTGGCATATTTAGCAAGTCCCACGGTTAAAGAACCAGCTCCTGGACCGATTTCGATAACAAGCGTATCTTCATCAATTTGACAAGATGTAACGATTTTTTCAATCACATTACGATCAATAATAAAATTTTGACCATAATTCTTTTTAAAGTGAAATTGATGAGAATTTAAATTTTGTTGCATTTTATTTGGTGAATACTCCATACTATATCTCCTCTTGAGTTTTATTATAACTGAATTATGGGAGAGATACAATAAAATTTCAAAAGAAAAAGAGCAAAGTGCTCTTAAAATCCATAACGTTTTACAGTAAATTGTATTCCATTTCCTCCAGGTGTTGTTGTATTTCTAGCATCATTTTGAGTAGCATACGCTAAATCAATCCATACTGTACGACTACTATTCCATGCCTTTTGCATACTACTACCACTATCTAATACAACACCTAGGAAAGGTGGATTAATTCCGTTATTAATTTCTATAATTGTACCACATGGGAATACAGTTTTGGCTGCTGCTAAAATTCTAACATTACCATATTCCTCATCTTGATAATAAATGCCATCATAAATTAAACTATGTTTTCCACCATTTTTTGTATGACAAGAAACATTTCCTGTTTTGCTACATCCAGGACAATCAGGACCATATCCTGACATTTTTCCAACATAGCTTTCTTTTCCTCCCTTTCCTACCTGTACAACAGCAGGAATCATTTCTTGAATGACAGATGTAGTTCCATCTGCTTGAGGAATAATTAAACCATCTTGACCTTCTGTAACAACCTTGGTCACACCATTTGGTAATCTTTTTGTATATATCGTTTGCGTTTCATGGGCAATCACTTGATTTTCCACATTTAAATTCATATTTTTGGTCGGATTATCAATCTTTACTTTATGTGTTTGAAATCCGATATTATGAAATAATGATAATGCTGCGATCATCACTAAACTAAGCCATTTACCCAATAATTGCAGTAAATATACATTCATAACATGTCACCTCAAGATTATTTATAGACTAGTTAAAGTATAGCAAAATTACCTATTCAAGTCAAATTGAGTAATTGCGGTATTTGTCGTTATTTCTAATACCTTTTCTAAACTTGTATTTTTAATTTGTGCAATTTTTTCAGCAATATGTATAATTCTTACTGGTTCATTTTCTTTACCACGATATGGTTCTGGAGATAAATATGGACTATCCGTCTCCAATAACAAACGATCTAGTGGCATTTCTTTTACTACTTCAACTAATTTGACACCATTCTTGAAAGTAACAACCCCTCCTATTCCAAAATAAACACCGAGTTTTAAAAACTCACGAGCCATTTCTACAGAATATCCATAACAATGTAAAATGACGGGAAAACTACCATCTATCACCTTCTTTAGTATATTATATGTATCTTGTGCTGCATCTCTACTGTGTATGACACAAGGAAGATGATATTTTTTAGCTAATAATAGTTGTTTTTCAAATAGTTCTATCTGTTTTTTTCTATTGTCTTTCGTATAGTGATAATCGAGACCAATCTCACCAATACCCACAATTTTATCATCGTGAAGATGTGATTCTAAAAGTTTTAAATTTTCTTCTGTTCCATCTTCTACTTCCTCGGGATGAATACCAATAACTCCATAAACATTCTCATATTTCTTTACTGTATTTAATGTCTCAATCATATTTTTCATATTTGTAGCACTTGTAATCATCAAATTATTTCCCATGTGAGAAATAATCTCTTGTAAGTGTTCTTCTGTTTGATATTCTTCTAATAACAAATGACAATGTGTATCTACCATAATCTCACTCCTAAAAAAAATATACCATAAAATGGTATATTTGCATACTCTCTATCCATGTCTATGAAGATAAATGTACCTGCAGATTGTATAAATTATCGCAATTAAATAAAGAATATCTATAATATTAAATTCAACAAGCACACTACCTAAAACTAAGAATCCAAGAAAGCCTAATAACAATAAAACTGATCTCGTTTCCTTATTTTTTAGAATTGACATGATTTCTCTCCTTCATTTTGTACAACCTACTACTAACTATACAGGAAATTCGTTGTAATTTCAAACGAATTTGCGATATTTCGTCGTACAATTTACAACATTTTACAAAGTTTTTCTACAATATTTGATAATAATTTAAAAAAATACCAATGAATATTGGTATTTTATTGATTTTGATGAATTTCTTCAAGCTTTTTTTCTTTATCAATACGTGCAAACAACGGATGTGCTTCTCCAACAGTAATAGATTCTCCTAATCCATCAAATTGTTCTAATGATTCAAATGTTGTATTCGTTGTATTTAATTGTTCAAAAATAGATTTTGCAGTGTCAGGTAAAAAGGCCTGTAATAATACTGCTCCATGACGAATTCCTTCTAACAATAAATATAATACATCATTTAGTCTATCTTGTTGTGATTCATCTTTTGCTAAAGTCCATGGAGTTGTTTCATCAATAAATTTATTACAACGTCTAAATAGATTAAAGATTGCTTCCATAGCATCAGCAACACGTAAATCATCCATTTTATCGATTACTTCTTGTTTTGTATCTAAAATCGTTTTCTTAAATAATTCATCTAATTCTGTATCATCTTTTGGCGCAGTAACTGTTCCTTGAAAGTATTTATGAGCCATACTAATCGTACGCTTTACTAAATTACCTAATACATTTGCTAAATCAGAATTAATTCTCTCAATTAGCAATTCATATGTAATTGTTCCATCACTAGCAAATGGGATTTCGTGTAGTAAATAATAACGTACGGCATCCACACCAAAATAACGTACTAAATCATCTGCATACATAATATTTCCTTTTGATTTACTCATCTTATCTTCACCAAATAAAATCCATGGGTGACCAAAAATTTTCTTTGGTAATGGTAAATCTAAAGCCATTAACATAATTGGCCAATAAATCGTATGGAATCTTAAAATATCTTTTCCAATTAAATGAACATCAGCTGGCCAATACTTCTTAAACTTTTCATCGTGATTACCGTTAATATCATATCCTAAGAATGTAATATAATTACTTAATGCATCAATCCATACATATACAACATGTTTTGAATCAAATGTAACAGGAACTCCCCAATCAAAAGAAGTTCTAGACACACATAAATCCTGTAATCCTGGCTTAATAAAATTATTCATAATTTCATTTTTACGAGCTTCTGGTTGTATAAAATCAGGATGTGTTTCAATATATTCTTCTAAACGTTTCGCATACTTATCTAAACGGAAGAAATATGCTTCTTCACTAGCTTTTTTTACTTCACGCCCACAATCTGGACATTTTCCATCCACTAATTGTGATTCTGTAAAAAAAGATTCACATGGTGTACAATATAAGCCCTCATATACGCCTTTATAAATATCACCCTGTTGATATAATCTTTCAAATATTTCAGATACTTTTTTAACGTGTTCTGGGTCTGTAGTACGAACAAACTTGTCATAGCTTGTATTCATACAATCCCAAATTTGATGTACTTCAGAAGCAATTTCATCGACAAATTGTTGTGGTTCTTTTCCTGCTTCTTTCGCTTTTAATTCAATTTTTTCTCCATGTTCATCTGTTCCTGTTTGAAAATATACGTCATATCCTTCTAAACGTTTAAATCTTGCAATCGCATCTGCTAACACAATTTCATATGTATTTCCTATATGTGGTTTTGCAGAAGTATATGCGATTGCTGTTGATATATAATACTTTTTCTTTTCCATATTATTCCTCCTTATTCGTTGAACCAAATCCATAGGTTCTTTCTGTTTTAATTTCTTGTTCGTCATCGACTGTTAAAAACTTTTGGAAAATTCCTTGTCCAAATGCTTCTCCCTTTTTTACAGTATATGTTTTGTCACTAGAATTATAAAGAGTAATTGAAAAATGTCCTTCGTTGGTTGGATTATTATAAAAATCACTATCAATAATTCCTACTCCATTAGACATCCGTACGCCATGCTTAATGCCCATACTACTGCGAACGTACAACATAAGTACTTCATCTATTTCCATTTTTGCTTTTACCCCAGTAAATATTTTTTTCTGTTCACCAGGTTCAATCGAAAAATCATAAATTGCTTTAAAATCATAACCAGCACTATGTTTTGTACTTCTTGTTGGTAACTCATATGATTGATAAGTTCCTTTATCATCTTTTAAATCTTTTTTAAACTGTTCAAAACTAATCTTCTCAAAACATCTTCCCATATTAACCTCCAAAAAAAATCACATCCTATATAAGGACGTGAAATACGTGGTACCACCTTAATTCATAGCCGAAACTACCTCTAGTTGTTAACAGGAACTACCCGTATCATCCTACTTATCGAATCATCAACTCCAGAACCATTTCCAGCTATTTCCTTTTATTCACTTACACCAAACGTGAACTCTCTTTAAAAAATACTCTAGCCTTTCTTTCCTTCAACGTTTTTATATGACTGATTATATCACATCATTTCTCTTTTGCCAAGAATTTAATTTTCTAATTGTTTTGATAGTACTTGAGCTGTTAATTCAACAATATTACGATCTAATTCATCAATATGTTCATTTCCGTATGTAAACACTAAACCAGCAGCATCTCCATTGGCAATAATAGTCGCATATGCGAAACAAGCTTCCATTTCTTGATCTTTTACAAGTTGAATTTTTTTCTTACTTTTTTCTAACATCTTATCACGACGAGAAATAATATCTTTTAATTGCTCACTAATTGGTTTAGAAACCAATAACTCTTTATCTACTCCAGCCATAGCAATCACTTTATCCGTATCAGTAATCATAACACTATGCCTGGTGAGATGGGAAATGGTATCAGCAAATGCTTGTGCTTCTTCTTCGAAATGATTCATTGCGAAATATTTTTTTAATACAATATTTTCTTGATTATCTAAATAAATTTCTAGACTTTCTCCCTCTCTAATACGCAATGTTTTTCTAATTTCTTTGGGAATTACAATTCGACCTAACTCATCAATTCTTCTTACAACTCCAGTTGCTTTCATAACTTCCTCACTTTCTAATGTATAGAATGTGTTAAAATTGACAATTTATACTTATCACAGCAAAATATTTGTGCTATAATAAATAAACCACTTTTGGCGTAAAAAGGAGGAAAGTTATGGATCAAATTTTTATATTTGGACACAAGAAGCCAGATACTGACAGCGTTACTGCATCAATTACATTATCTTATTTAAAAAATCAACTTGGATATCATACAGAACCACGTGTATTAGGAGATATTAATAATGAGTCGAAATTTGTACTAAAATATTTTAACGTAAAACAACCAAAATATTTAAATGATGTAAAATTACAAATTAAAGACTTTGACTATCAAAAAGACAATTTTATTTTTCATACCGAATCTATTTATGCATCTTTTTTTCACATGCTGAAAAGTCAAGCTACTACGCTTCCAATTGTAGATGATCAGAAAAAACTATTGGGAATCGTATCTATGAAAAGTATTGCTGCAGAACAAATTGTCGGTGATTTAGCACACTTAGAAACTTCTTATCAAAATATACAATCCATTTTAAATGGAGAAGAAATTTTAAATTTTGATGATGAAATTAGCGGAAATACTTTAATAGCTTCTTATCGTAGTACTACTTTTTTAGAAAATATCGATATTCAAAGCGATACGATCTTAATTGTCGGAGATAGACATAGTATTATTGAACACGCTGTTATGAATCATGCGAAATTAATTATTATTACCGGAAACGGAATGATAAAAGATGATCATTTAGCAATCGCAAAACAAAATCATGTAAATATCATACGTACAAGTATGGATACATTCAGTGTTGCCAAAGTAATTGGATTAAGTAATTATGTATCAACCATTGTCCATTCGGATAGCGTTATTGCAGTAAATGAAAATGACTATGTAAACGATATCACAGAATTATCTAAAAAACATCGCTATAGTAACTATCCTGTCGTTGATAACAATGGAGTATGTCTTGGATTATTCCGCTTAGCAGATATGAATGATAAAAAACCAAAACAAGTTATTTTAGTAGATCATAACGAAGCAGAACAATCAGTAGATGGTTTAGAAGAAGCAGAAATTTTAGAAATTGTTGACCACCACAAAATTGGTACAATTGGAACATCTATGCCAATTAATTTTAGAAATATGCCAGTAGGAAGTTCTAATACGATTATTTATTTAATGTATCGTGAAAACCATATTGAAATTCCAAAAAATATAGCGGGATTAATGGTTTCTGGTATTATCTCTGATACCTTACTCATGAAATCACCGACTACGACAGAATTAGATAAACGAGCAATTGAAGAACTTTCTAAAATTGCAGAAATTAATGCCTCAGATTATGCTTATGAAATGTTTAAAGCAGGATCTTCTATTAAAGGTATGACAGAAGAAGAAATACTATATAACGACTTTAAGAACTTTAAAATTGATAATGCAAAAATCGGAATTGGTCAGATATTCACATTGAATATTGAAGAAATCAAAAAGAATGAGCAAAAATTCATTGATTTAATTGAAAGAGTATCAGCTCATAATGATTATGCAGTTGTCGGATTATTTGTAACTGACATTATGAAAAATGGATCTTATATTTATTTCAACTCAAAAGCCCAAGAAGTATTTAAAGACGCATTCTATTTAAATGAACTAAATCAAGGGGAATATTTAGATCATATTATTTCTAGAAAAAAACAAATTATTCCAAATATTATGAGAGTCATGGATTAAATTCATGACTTTTTTATTTCCCAGGAAATAAAAAAGCATACGTTAGTATGCTCTTACTTGTTCTTGAATTATTTTTAACATTTCTATTAAGTAATAGATAAAATGTTTTTCTAACTTAACGGTATCTAAAGTAATAATTAAATTTTTACCACGCATTGCAAAGCGAAACATTTTAGAAATATTACTGATACCAAAGAAGAGTTGATCTCCTTTTAACTTAGATAATAAGTATGCAGGAATGGTTACTTCTATAAAGTTTTTCGTTTGTCTAACTTGACGAATCCCTAAATCCTCAGCAATTTTTTCAAACCATTCTTCATACATATAAATTAACATATCATCTGTAATATGACCAAATCTGTCTTCTAAATCGGCTCTTACTTCTTTTAATTTATCATATGAATCAATTGTATTAATTTGTTTATGAATTTCTATTTTTAATTCTTCTTCCTCTACATAATTATCACTAATTGTAGTAGAAACATCTAATAATGGTTGTGTTGCTTGAGTTTCTTCTTCGCGATTAACAGCTTTTCCTTGTAATTTTTGAATTTCATCGTTTAACATTTTCAAGAACAATTCAATTCCAATTGTATCAATAAATCCTGCTTGTTCACTACCTAATATATCTCCTGCTCCACGAATAGATAAATCTCTCATAGCAATCGAGAAGCCACTTCCTAATTCAGTAAATTCTTTAATGACATTTAATCTCTTTTTAGCTGTTTCTGATAATACACGAGAGGCATTATACATTAAATAACAATAAGCTATTTTATCGCTACGTCCAACTCTACCACGGATTTGATATAGTTGCGATAATCCGAAGTGATCAGCTCCCATGATGATCAAAGTATTGACATTAGGAATATCAATTCCTGTTTCAATAATTGTCGTACAAACTAATATATCATATTCATGATTGACAAATTTCTGCATCACATCTTCTAATTCATTCTTATCCATTCTTCCGTGTGCAGATATTACTTTGGCATCAGGAGCTAACCTTTCAATTTCAGCCACTTTCGCATGCATATCATCAATATGATTATATAAAATGAATACTTGTCCATTACGTGATAATTCCTTATAAATTGCATCTTTTAACAATGGTTTATTATAACCAACGACATAAGTCTGTACTGGATAACGATTCACAGGTGGTGTTTCTATCAATGATAAACTTCGTACACCTGCCATAGAAAGTTGTAATGTTCTAGGAATTGGTGTTGCAGATAGTGTTAAAACATCAATTGTATTACGATATTGTTTTATTTTTTCTTTATGTTTTACTCCAAAACGTTGTTCTTCATCAATAACCAATAAACCTAAATCTTTAAATTGTACATCATCACTTAATATACGATGTGTCCCAATTAAAATATCGACTTTGCCTTCTTTTAAATCATCCAAAATTTGTTTTGCTTCTTTACTTGATACAAATCGATTCAATAGTACGATACGCACAGGAAAATTTGAAAAACGATTGATAGCATTTTGATAATGTTGTTTTGATAAAATCGTAGTTGGACATAAAAAGGCAACTTGTTTTCCACTTAACACAGCTTTAAACATTGCTCGAAAAGCTACTTCTGTTTTACCAAATCCTACATCTCCACATAGTAATCGATCCATAGGATGAGGAGATTCCATATCTTTTTTTATTTCTTCAGCAACCTTTAATTGATCTGTTGTCTCCTCATATAGGAAATCTTTTTCAAAAGCAATTTGATCTTCATCATCAGGTAGGAATGCAAAACCTGGTTTTGCTTCACGTAAAGCATACATTTCTAACAATTGTCCTGCAATATTTTCTATTTTCTTACGGACACGTAATTTTGTTTTAGCCCATTCACTTCCACCTAATTTATTTAATCTAGGAATGCTTCCTTCACTCGAAGAATATTTACTAATAGAATCAATTTTTTCAACAGGAATATATAACTTATCATGGTCTTTATATTCCACCATCAAATAATCTTTTTGTAAGCCATTTTTTAATAGTGTTTTTAAACCTATATATCTTCCTATCCCGTGGACATTATGAACAATGTAATCTCCTATCTGAAGCTTGTTAATATCACGAATTTTCGTACCGAACTTAAAATTCGTTTTATATTTTACACGATCTATTTTTTTGTGAAACAATTCGTGCTCTGTTAAAACCATGAAATCCTGAATTTGAAACCCTTTCGTAAGAGGGAAAATAATTGCGTTGATTTGACCAGTTACAATATGTTCATCATCCACAAATAAAATATCTTTCTCCTCTAAGGACTCAATTACATGATTTACTTGATATCGATCTTTTAACGCTAAAACAATTGTCATACCTTGTTTCTTCTTTTCTAAAAGATATTTTCTAATTTCATCCATGTTCGTTGGAAACATAGAAATATCTTTGGTATCAAATTGTTGTAACACACCTCTATTTACAATATTTTCAACACCCATATAATAAAAATGATGTTTTTCTCTGGCATCTAGCATATAAAAATCATGCATGTACTTGGTATTACCATCCAATTCCATACTGATATTATAGTGATAAATTTCATCTAATAAATTTTCATAACTAACTTTTAATTGTTGATAATCCGCATAAACAACCATGCAATCTTTTAAATAATCTGAAATTGTACTTACATTTCCATATTCAGGCAATAATCTTTGGTGAATATTCTCTAAATCGACTGTTGTAGAAGTTAAAAATTCTGTATTAGGATAAATTATGACTTCTTCAAATTTCTCCAATGTATGTTGATTATCAACTTCAAAAGTACGAATAGAATCAACTGTATCTCCCCAGAACTCAATACGAACTGGATGATCCATTCCCATTGGAAAAACATCAATCACAAATCCACGTACTGCCATTTCACCTGTTTTATTAACTAATGTCTCTCTTTGATATCCCATTTGATATAATTTTTGAATTAATTCATTCATTTGATAATCACAATCTTGTTGAATTGTTAAAAAATGATTCTGATATACATCAGGTGTTGGTAAATACCTCAAATATCCCATAAGGTTTGTAATAACAATTTTAGGCGTATCTGTTAAAGAATTTAACATTGTTTCTAAACGTGTAATTTTAAATTCAGGAGAAATAGCCAACGCTTCACTCGTTAAAAAATCATCCATCGGAAAAAGATATACATCGTCTGTATAATTTGAAACCATTTGATAGTATTTATTCGCTTCAAATAGAGAACTAGTAACAAGTAGAATATTTCGTTTCTTTTTTCGTAATACTTCAGATAAATAATAACAAAATAATTCATCCGTTAATCCTGTTACACCATCTACATTGTCGTCAATTGATATATATTTTTCTAAACATTTCATAATATTTCACCTCCTAAACACGGAAAAAAGGACACATTCATTGTATCCAACTACTTTTTATTATACTTATTCATTAAGTTATCAAAGGATAATATAAAATAATCATCTAATAACTGAACACCTTGTTCCATTACTTTTCTAATTTCTTCTTGTTCTTCTTTAGAAAGTTTTCCTAGTACATAATCTTTACCATCCATCTTCTTATTATTAGAAATACCAATCTTATATCGATTATATTCATTAGTATGAAGATGAAATTCAATATTCTTTAAGCCATTATGCCCTCCAGAACTCCCTTTTTTCTTCAATTTTATTTTTCCTACCGAAGTATCCAAATCATCACAAATAACTAATAAATTAGAAATTGGTATTTTATAAAAATTCATAAATCTTTGAATCACTTCTCCTGATAAATTCATATAACTTAACGGTTTTAATAAAATTACCTTTTCTTGCTGGACGAATAACTCACAATATTTTCCACCAAACTTTTCTCGATCTAATGTAACATGATGGGAAGAAGCAAATAAATCAATTTGATCAAATCCCATGTTATGTCTTGTATGTTCATATTCTTTTCCAGGATTTCCTAATCCCACAATTAATCGCATGTGTGATCCTCCTTCCCCTTTTCATTATGATAAGCCTGATAAACATCTTTCTTATTCATGCCACGTTCTTTACTCACTTTTTTAATTGCATCCATAGTGGATAACCCTTCTTTAATATACAAATTAACATGTTCTATAATACTGATTGCAAAAGAAGTATCAGGACTTTTATTTCCTTCCACCAATAATACAATTTCACCTTTCATATCTTGAACATGATTTAGAATCTCAGAAATAGTTCCACGGTAAATAGTTTCAAATTTCTTACTAATTTCTCGGGCAATACAAATACGACGATTTCCTAATATTTCATACATTTGTTGTAATGTTTTCGCAATTCGATGAGGTGCTTCATAAAAAATCATTGTATGAGGAAAATTCTTTAATTGTTTCATCTCTTCTTTTCTTTTACTATCTTTATTGTGTAAAAAGCCATAGAAATAAAATGGTTGTGGCTCTAAACCTGACATAATAAGAGCTGGAACAAAAGCTGTTGGTCCGGGTAACCCAACAACCGCATACCCATGGTTAATTGCCGTTTGCACTAAAAAATAACCTGGATCACTAATAATCGGTGTTCCACGATCACTGACAATTCCAACACACTTTCCTTCTTCTAAATATGAAAGGAACTTACTCTCATTCTTTTCTTCATTAAATTTATGACTAGAATACAATTTCTTTTTCAAATTTAAATGGTTTAACAATAAAGATGTCACTCTTGTATCTTCGCAAAAAATAACATCTACCTGTTTTAACACTTCAATTGCTCGAATTGTAATATCTTCCAAATTACCGATTGGTGTTGGAATTAAATATACAATTGCTTCATTTTGATAACTATTTTGTATCATACACATCATCCATTCATACGTAAAAACTTCTTTAATTCATCTGAATATTCATGTTGTTCATTATGAGAATAGATAGAATCTAATATTTTTAATCCTGGCTTACCATTCTTCATACCCTCAATTAATAAAATATTTGCTTCCTTCCCTTTTTTTGGATAAATAAGAAGCATTTTCTTTGGTTCAATATTATTCTTTCGCATCAAAGTAATAATATCTACTAAACGCTCTGGTCTTTGAACAAGAGCTAGTATACCATTATTTTTTAGTAATTTTCTACTAATTTTCATAATATCTTCCATTTTTAACATTTTATCATGACGGGCAATCGTTTTTTGTTGATTATCGTTTACAATAGAAGATGCTTGATATTCAAAATATGGTGGATTACAAGTAATCACATCATATTCTTCGTGATCAAATAAAGTCGCATAATGATGGATATCATCGTGAATAATTGCAATTTGATCTTCTTTATGATTTAACTGAACACTTTTTTTAGCCATTTGATATGCTTCTTCTTGAATTTCAACTCCAACAATATGGGCTTTACTTCGTTCAGACATAATCAAAGGAATTGGTGCATTCCCGCAACCAATATCCAAAATTTTTTTGGTTCTTAAGTTCAAGGTTACAAAATTAGGCAACAACATAGAATCTAAGGAGAATGAAAAACATTGATTACTTTGAACAATTTTTAAATTTTCTCTACCTAATAAATAATGTGTTTCTTCTTTCATTCTGCTGTTACCTCAACAAGTCCTTTCGCAGGTATATCTACTTTATAAGTGCGTTTTAAAATATCAATTTCTTTCACGACACCAGTACCATAATCAGTTTTGACTGTTTGTCCAACTTTTGGTAAATCTTTACGACATTCTTTATAGCATTCATTTTCATAATTCAAACAACACAATAATCTTCCACATAATCCATTAATTTTAGATGGATTCAGTGAAATATTTTGATTTTTTGCCATGTTAATAGAAACAGATTCAAACTCTGTTAAAAACGTAGAACAACATAAGCCACGGCCACACATACCAATTCCACCAATTTCTTTTGCTTTATCTCTTACTCCTACTTGACGTAATTCAATTCTCGTGTGATAAATAGACGCTAAATCTTTCGCTAGTGCTCTAAAATCAACACGACTGTCTGAAAGGAAATAAAAGAATAATTGGTCACGATCAAATGTATATACTGCATCTAAAATTCGCATATTCAATTCATGCTTTTGCACTAACTCACGACATTTTTTTAAAGCAAACTTAGCCTCTGCTTCATTTTTTTCATGACGACGTATATCTTTTCTAGATGCGATTCTTACAACATCAGTGATTGGTACTTGTATTTGTCCATCAGCAATTTCTAAAATATCAGATGTCGTTGTTCCAAACTGTAAACCTTTCTCAGTTTCGACAATAACAGAGACATTACGTTTTAATGGTAATCCATGGGTTGCGAAATAGTGTGGTAATCCATTCTTTTTTAACACTACTTTAATTATTTTCATACACACACCTCCTGAAATGATAAAATTAATTGATCAATTAATAAATTATTATTTGCATTTACTCGCAAATGATTTTTTAATTCAATTAACATCTCAATTTTTTTGCATAATTGTTTCATACTATTCTTTTCAGCTAATGTTTTTAAAATAGCTTGATAGTCATTCATAAATTCAATTGCTAAACCAACTTTTTGATTTATCATATCTTTATAAAATAACAACATAATCTCTAATCCAAAATCATTTTGTTCTTTATCTCGGAATATGCTTGTCCAAAGTTTATTTTCTTTTAAAATAGCTTCGGAACCATTATTTTCTAATTCTTGAATAAACTGAACTACGTGCTCAATTTGTTCTTTTTTATCATCACTTTGAACAAAGTTTTGATAATCATCTCCCGTTTTAGATAAAAAGAAGCCAATCTTCTCTACTGTAGAAATGGAAGATGCATGTTCTATCATATCACTTTGTTTTGTTTTTGCAAGGGAAATAACCTGACATCTTGAAATAATTGTATCTAATAATTGATACATATTATCTGTGATTAAAATAGCGATGATTCCTGGTTCCGGTTCCTCTAAAAACTTTAAAATAGAGTTAGCTGCAGATGCATTCATTTTTTCAGCGTCATTAATAATATATATTTTATTTTTTGACTCAATCGCTTTTGTAGAAAACTGCTTTTGTAAATCTTCTAACTGTTCTTTTTTAATCCATGCTCCTTCTGGAGATATAATTTTTAATTCTGTAAAATTCCCATCATCAATTCTATGACATTGAGAACACATTCCACATTTATCATAATTAGAATAATGATATGGACACAAAATAAATTTTGCTAAAGCAATGGCAAATTCTAACTTTCTCGGATAATGATTCGCATCAATTAAATATGCATGAGAAAACTTTTGTTTCTTCCCTGCATTTTGAAGCATTTGATATACAACTTTTTGACTACTCTGAAATTCATCAAGCATATTTTACCTCCTAGTATATAAACAATAATATTACCAAAAATGATAATAATGCTGGAAATCCTAATACCGTAATTCCTACTACTGTAATCATATTAATTGGAATCATTATCTCCAAAGGTGACATCACTAAATTAAAACTATATAGCAAAAATACACTAATTATAATTCGTTTTAATATTTCATAAATCTTTTTTAAAATCAACATAATTATCACCTAAAAAAACTTATGAGATGATAAATTTAATTATGTATTTGTTGTCTATTTTCTAATGAAATTTCTAATGTAGATGCATCGATATATCCCATATCTGCACCTAATGGAATTCCATAAGCAATTTTACTTACTTTCACATTTTTATTTTCTAATTTCTTGGCAATGTACATAGCTGTAGTTTCGCCCTCTACACAAGCTTTTACAGCAATGATTACCTCTTTGATTGATTCTTTTTCAACTCGTTCCAATAACGATGCAATATTAATATTTTCAGGGCGAATTCCTTCTAATGGAGAAATTAAACCATCCAATACATGATAAGTGCCAAGATAAGTGCCTGCTTTTTCAAAAGAAAAAACATTTTTTGGCTCTTCAACAACACAGATTGTAGAATGATCTCTTGTTGTATCTTTACATATATCACATATCTCTCCTTCTGAAAGATTGTGGCATACTTTACAACGAACAATTTTATGTTTTAAATTTTTTAGATGATCGGCAAATTCCTTTAAAACATCGTCATCCATATCTAATAAAGATAATACATATCTTTCAGCAGTCTTCTCTCCTACTCCAGGAATCTTTTTAAAACAATCAATTAAACTTTGAATAATTTTTGGATAATTCATACACTAAAATAACCCGGGCATTCCTTGCGTATATTTCCCCATTTTATTTTCTATTTCTTGATCAACTTGTTTCATTGCATCATTCATTGCAATCATAATCATATCTTCTAACATTTCAATATCATCACCATCAAATTGATTACTATCAATTTTAACGTTTGTCACTTCTTTTTTTCCATTTACTGTCACTGTAACAATTGATGATTTACCTGTAAATTCCATTTCATCAATTTTACTTTTCGTTTCTGTCATTTCTTTTTGTAATTTTTGTGCTTGTTTCATCATTGCTTGTATATTCATTTTATCCCTCTTTCTTAATTATATTCTACAATATTTCCAAACAATTGTTCCATTTCTGATTTTGATTCTGTTTCATTATCAGAAGTTGGATTCATAAAATCAACATATTTTTCTTGTTCTTCTTGATATTCAAATTTTCTTGTTTTATGATTAAAATCATTTTTAATTGGTTCCCATTCTTGAGAACTCAAAGAAATTATTTTATAAGGTTGATGGTAAGCATCTGAAATCACTTGTTCCACCTTGCTTAAATTTTGATTAAATAAATCGCTCATTTTTAATTCATCAAATACAACAATCAAATATTCATCACTCGCTGCTTTTAACATACCATCCATAAGTAATGAAACAATGTGACTATAATCTGGATCTAATAAGTAAGTTCTCATTTCATCCTGTATTGTATTTCTAAAATGTAATAATTGTTTTTTATTAAACTTCGATAATGTATTGTTCACGCGAATCATCTTTAGTTTATCCATTTTTTCACGTTGTTCGTTTGTGTATTTAATTACACTTTTTTCCTTTTCTTTTTTAACTGCTTCTGGCTTTTTTTCTTCTTTTTTTGCTTCCGTTATATTTCCCGGGAAATGATTTTCATCTTTTTTTTCTATTACTTCTTCTTTTTTTAATGTTTTTGAATCTGTCGTTTCATTGACAGTATTTTGAATAACACATAATTCTAATATCAATTTTGGATAATTAGAATTTTTCATTTTTTGTATGCAATCATTAAACTGATATATAACTTTTGTTATCTCAGAAATAGACAATTGGTTGGCAATCTCTTGATAAATTGTAATATCATTTTTGATAATTTCCGGAGCTGTTTTTGTCAATAATACATTTCTTAAAAATTCAATCATCTCTTCTGTTAACTTAACTAAATTTTTTCCCTCGTCGTTACATACATGAATTAATTCTAAACATTCCTTTAGATTTTTTTGAAACATATTTTCGAAAAAACTTTTCAAATCTTCTTGCGATAAAGTCCCATTCACTTCATGTACTTCTTTTTCTGTAATTGTTCCTGAAGCATAAGCAATTACTTGATCCAACATACTAAGAGAATCTCTTAAGCCTCCATCTGATAATCTTGCAATTGTTTCGAGTGCTTTTTCTTCGATATCAATATTTTCCTTTTTGACAATACTAGATAACAATTTTACAATTTCTGATACACTAATTCGTTTAAAATCGAATCTTTGACATCTCGATAAAATTGTCAAAGGAATTTTATGTGGATCGGTAGTTGCTAAAATAAAAATAATATGTTCTGGTGGTTCTTCCAATGTTTTCAGTAATGCATTAAATGCTCCAACAGTCAACATATGTACCTCATCAATAATATATACTTTATATTTACCAGTTGAAGGAACTAAGTTCACCTTGCTTTTCAGTTCTCTTATTTCATCTACACCATTATTTGATGCAGCATCGATTTCTATAATATCAGTCGATTGTTTTTGATTCATTTCTATACAACTATCACATTGATCACATGGAATACAATCTTTTAAATGTTTACAATTTACAGTCTTTGCTAAAATTTTAGCAACGCTTGTTTTTCCTACCCCTCTAGGCCCAGTAAACAAATAAGCATGATTCAAACGATTGTGTTCTATTTCGTTTTTTAACGTTCTAATAATTGTTGTCTGTCCAACCACTTCGTCAAAAGTCTGTGGTCGATATTTTCTATATAATGTTTGGTACAAAGTTTACCACCTCATTTCTTATTTCCTTGTATATTATAGCATTTTTTATAATGAAAAGGAATTGATTTCCTTTCAATTCCTTTTGTCTTTAAAAAACTCTTTCAATAATTTTTGTGATTTTTCTTTACATATCCCATTTATAATAATTGGATGGTGGTTATTACTTTTGTTATTAAGCGCATTAGAAATACTGCCAACATATCCGAATTTGTCATTTTCTGTAGCAAAAACAAGTTTTCCAATTCTCGATTGAATTAATGCACCAGCACACATCAAACAAGGTTCTAATGTAACGTAAATCGTACATTCCTCTAAATGCCACGTATTCAACTTTTGGCATGCTTGGGAAATTGCTAATATCTCTGCATGTTCTACTGCATTTTTATTTTGTTCCTTACAGTTATGAGCTCTTGCTATTATTTCATTTTTATATATTATGTGGCCATAAGTAATAGAATTACTTGGTTTGTTTATTAAATCTTTGTCGAATAACTTATTAACTATTTCTATTGCTTTATCACCGCTTATTCTAATTATATTTATTGAACTTTCTCCAACACATGTTGCGATGGCACAAATTGTATCTTCCATATATTATCTCCTTTTCTTTGCACTTGATTATAGCACATTTTAATTATACAGTAAATAATTTATTAAAAAAAGAAGATAGTTCTCATTTATCTTCTTTGAATATTATTCGTTTTCACTTTCATAATATTTAATAACTACATATCTGTTAGGTTCAGTTCCTTCGCTATCACTTTTAATGTATTTAAATCCTTGTAATGCTTCATGAACTATTTTTCTTTCATAACTATTCATAGGATCTAACTTTACCATTCCTTTTGATAATGTTACTTCTCTTGCTATTCTTTTTACTTTTTTCTCTAAGAAATAATTTTGCTTTTCTTTATATTTTTCAATATCTACTTGAATGTTTACATAGAAGTCTAACTGATTTGCTATAACTTGTCTAATATAATTTTGAATTGAATCTAATATATGACCATTTTTTCCTATTAATATTGAATTATCTTTTGAAAATATTTCGTATTTTATAGATTTATCTCTTACTTTTGTTTCTATTTTTACATCTTTTCCAAGTAATTCTAATAATTCTAAAAGCAAATCTTTTCCATATTCAGCTACATCTTTAACTTTTACTACTTCTAAAGTATATTTCTTTCCAAATAATCCACTTTTTTCTTCATAAGATTTTGTTAAAATATCATTCTCTGTTACATTTAATTCTTCTAGAACTTTATCTATAGAAACTTCCTTGTTTTTTGATTGAAATGAATACTTTTCCATATTAATTTTTCCTTTCCTTTAATATAAGATTTTGTAATACTGTGAAGCCATTTGATACTATCCAATATAGAGCAATTGCTGTTGGTAAACTAAATG
>ENA-ORMR01000124-ORMR01000124.1-human-gut-metagenome-genome-assembly--contig:-NODE-124-length-89081-cov-39.319098_pt1 | contig 89081 bp, 72 predicted proteins | sample MGYA00242107_ERZ509003 | MGnify/ENA primary metagenome ERZ509003 (study PRJEB26280, sample SAMEA2338699) | human gut metagenome | biome: human gut; feature: human-associated habitat; material: faeces...
GATATATCCAAATAAATCAGTCAGTGGTAATTTCATTGTTTTTTCTGTAATTGGTAATAATACAGCAGGATGTCCGTAATATCTATAATCTTTGGCGGCTTTAGGTTGGTGATACGCGCGCTTTCTATGGTGATCGGCGAAATCGAATCTCTATCGTTTGGCTCATGCAATAACGACCATCAACATGAAATAAAACAGAGGGCCGTCCGGTGATGTGGCGAAACGAAATACAGCAGAAAGATCTCATGATTGGTCGAGGATTAAGGTGATGATGCAAATATAGGCAGTAATATTGTGTTTTCCAAATGTTTTCGGGGACATTTTCGGGAATTTCGGTGCTTTTTCGCAGTGGCAAGAACCAATCGGCGGGATGGCTTGTTTAAATTTCATTAATCAAACTTTAGCAACTATGATGAGAAAACTGATTGCAGAAGGTGTGGGAACCATGTTCCTCGTTCTTCTGGCCTGCGGCAGCGCAGTGCTTGCCGGTCCGTCGATAGGCGGTCTGGGCATAGGCCTATGTTTCGGCCTCGTTCTTGTGTGTCTGTGCTATGCCATCGGCAATATTTCGGGTTGCCATGTCAATCCGGCCGTATCTTTCGCCATGTTCCTTGCCGGACGCATGAGCGGAAAAGAATGTGTGGGCTACATCGTGTTCCAGCTTCTGGGCGCCACCATCGGTGCCGGACTGCTTTTCTGGTTCATGAACATGGCTCCCGGCTTCAATTTCGGTGGCACGACTCCTCCCGACAGCTATCTTGCCACCAATGTTCTGCAGCCCGGAGCGACCTCGGGCATGGCTCTTCTTAGCGAAGGACTGCTCACATTCTTCTTCGTACTCATCGTTCTTGGCGCCACCGATCCCTCGAAGGGCTTCGGCAAGTTCGCCGGTCTGGCCATCGGTCTGGCTCTTGGCCTTGTCAATATCGTTGGTATTCCGGTCGACAACTGCTCTGTCAACCCGGCCCGCAGCTTCGGTCCCGCAGTTTTCGATCCCACCGCGTGGGGCGACTTCTGGATTATGGTCGTAGGCCCGGCAATCGGCGCCGTTCTCGCCGTCCTGTGCTGGGTAGCCATGGCCGGCGCCCGCAAGGCAATCAAATAGGAAATTAGGAGACTAAGAGATTAGGAAACTATGAGACTAAGAGATTAGGAAACTATGAATTTAGGAGATTAGGAAGTTGGGATTCACAAGCCCTTTTCTAATCTCCTATTTTCATATCTCACAATCTCTCCTCCAAACTTCCTATCACCCTAACTTCCTTCCCTCCTAATCTCCTTTCCTCCTATCTTCCTTCCCTCCTAATCTCCTTCCCTCCTATCTTCCTTTCCTCCTAACTTCCTTTCCTCCTATCTTCCTTCCCTCCTAATCTCCTTCCCTCCTATCTTCCTTCCCTCCTAATCTCCTTCCCTCCTATCTTCCTTTCCTCCTAACTTCCTTTCCTCCTATCTTCCTTCCCTCCTAATCTCCTTCCCTCCTAATCTCCTTCCCTCCTAATCTCCTTCCCTCCTAATCTCCTAAATTAAAGCCTATAAGGATAACGGCGAGGGTGAGGGCCTCCGCGGCCGGGATGGCGAGCCACAGGCCGGTGGCACCCAGGACAATCGGCAAAAGGATGAAACCGGGGATCAGGAACACAACTCCGCGGAGCAACATATAGAGCGTAGGCTGAAGCGCCTTTTCTATGCTCTGATAGTAACCGATAAATGTGATGTTGATGGCGAAGAACAGGGCGCATGTGCCAAGCAGCGGCAGTCCCTGGGCGGCAAGAGCGTAAGCCGGAGCGGTCTCAGGCAGGAAGATGCCGGCAAGTACCGACGAACCGCCCCACATGCCGCACGATATCAGCACACCGCACACCGCAGCCGTGAGCAGAGATATCTTCAGGGCGGTGCGCACACGAGCGGGCTGCCCTGCCCCATAATTGAAACTGATGATGGGCTGTGCCGCCTGTGCCACGGCGTTGTTGATAGAGAAGATAATCGGGAAAAGATAGCACCCTACACTGAATGCGGCCACGCCGTCCTCGCCCAGATACTTCATGAACATAAAATTGCCCGTAACCATCATTATGCCGAGCGCGAGTTCGGCCAGGAATGTGGCGAAGCCTATCCGTGCCATATAGCCGGTGTTACGGAGCGACAGCCTCAGCGATTTCACACTCATCTTCAGCCGGTAGAAACGCAGTTTATTGGAAAATGCCACGAAGTACACCAGCACCATCACTCCGCCGAGTCCACAGGAAATCGATGTGGCTATCGAAGCTCCGCGGATGCCCATGCCAAGCGGGAATACCATGAGCCAATCGAGAAATATATTCACTACCGCCGCCACTATCTGCACTGTCATGGCATAGCGGGGCGAACCGTCGAGGCGTATAAGCATCATGCCCACGCACTGGGCGTAGAAAAAGACAAGCCCCGGCAAAAGCCACAGCAGATAGTCCGTCGCCTCGCGTTCGAGCAAAGGACTGCAGCCCAGAATATAAAGAACCTTGCGGGTGAACAGCAGCGAGACCGCTATCACCACGCCGAATATCACCGCACCGGCCAGATAGGCCTGTGTCATGATGATGCGGGCGCCTTTCTCGTTGCCCTCGGCGAGACGGATGCCGCCGACCACCGAGGCTCCGATACCGAACATCAGCCCGATGCCGGTGCACAGCAGAAACAGCGGCGCCACAATATTTATGGCCGCGAGAGCATTGCTGCCCACACCGTGCCCCACGAACATGCCGTCGCATATGTTGAGCGCCGAATTGAACACCATGCCGATAAGCGTAGGCACGAACAGCGCTCTGAACAGAGCACCGATCTTGTCGTTTCCGAAATCAAGTCTGTCTCGTTTCATCCCGTAAGGTAAAAAGTGAATAATGTGAATAAAGTGAAGATAATAGTTCTTTGGGCGAAGGGCTGCTTGGGTGTCAAGGCCATTATCTTCACCTTTCACCAAAACAGCCCGCAAAGATAGGACTTTTAAACGACAAAAAAGAATTCCGCAGGCCTCCGTATAGCGAAAATGAGCTATCTTTGCACCCGTTATGGCAGATATATCGCAGATACGTACCGGCGGGAAGCTCACTCTGGGCCAGCAGGCCGCGCTCACAGCCAAGCTGGCGTGGCCCGCTATCGTGGCGCAGCTGTCGACCATCCTCATGCAGTATATCGACGCATCGATGGTCGGGCGACTGGGCGCCGACGAGTCGGCTTCGGTAGGACTTATGAACTCGAGCCTGTGGATGTTCTGGGGCGTATGCTCCATGATCACCATGGGATTCTCGGTACAGGTGGCCCATCTGCTCGGTGCCGGCAAGGAGTCGCAGGCGCGCGACGTACTGCGTCAGGGCATCGTGGCCTGCCTCATCGCAGGCTCCATAATGGCAGCCATAGGTATCGGCATCGCCTTCCCGCTGCCTCACTGGCTCGGAGGCGCCCCTGCCATATGCCACGGCGCCTCCGTATACTTCCTGACATTCGTATCGGCCCTTCCCATCCTCACCCTCAACTACCTCGCCGGCGGCATGCTCCGCTGTGCCGGAAACATGACGGTGCCCGGCATCCTCGGCGTGGGCATGTGTCTGCTCGATGTGGCGTTCAACTTCTGCCTCATCTTCCCGACACGCGACCTCACCGTGGCCGGAATATCGTTCACCATGCCCGGAGCCGGTCTCGGAGTGTTCGGAGCCGCCCTGGGCACCGTCTGCGCCGAAATAATATGTGCCGCCGCCATGATGGCCTTCCTGTGCCTGAAGCAAAAAGATCTGCGGCTGCGCGGACAAGACGGAGGCAACGGCTACCGCCCCACCCGCCCCGTTCTCAAGAAAGCATTCAGAATAGCGCTGCCCATGACAGCCGAACATATTATATTCTGCGGCGCACAAATCACCATCACACTCATTGTGGCTCCACTCGGTGTAGTTGCCATCGCGGCAAATGCCTTCGCGGTCACCGCCGAAAGCCTCTGCTACATGCCCGGATTCGGCATAGGCGAGGCCGCCACCACACTTTGCGGCCAGAGCTACGGCGCGGGGCGTCCGGCCCTGGTACGCCGCTTCTGCTACCTGTCGGTATTCCTCGGTATGGCCGTAATGACAGTGATGGCAGCAATAATGTACATCTGCGCTCCCTTTATGATGGAAATAATGACCCCTGTGGCCGCCATAGCGCAGGCCGGTACCGAAGTGCTCCGCATCGAGGCCTTCGCAGAACCCATGTACGCCGCATCGATAGTGGCATACGGCGCCTTTGTGGGGGTGGGCGACACCCTTGTGCCCGCGGTGATGAACTTCGGCAGCATATGGCTCGTGCGCATCCCGCTTGCCGCCATCCTGGCTCCGACACTCGGGCTGCAGGGCGTATGGATAGCCATGGCCGCCGAGCTGACATTCAGAGGCATAATCTTCCTTGTGCGCATGCGCGGACGCCGATGGCTCCGCCCCGGCCGCACGCCATCCGACCCCGAACCGCTTCCCGAAGTGTAGGAACCGGCACGGATTTCGCATTCTCGCGATTTTTGCGTACATTTGCAGATTGAAACTGATAGCAAATGATATCTGTCAATAACCTTTCGGTCGAATTCAGCGCGCAAGTGCTGTTCGACAATATCAATTACGTAATCAATCCCAAGGATAAGATAGCCCTTGTCGGCAAGAACGGCGCGGGCAAGAGCACCATGCTCAAAATCATAGCCGGTCTTCAGAAGCCCACCGGCGGCAGCGTGGCCATACCCTCCGACGTCACTGTCGGTTATCTCCCCCAGCAGATGGTCCTGGCCGACGACACCACCGTGCTCGACGAGGTCCGCAAGGTCTTCTCGCATCTGCAGGCCATGCACGCGCGCCTCGATGCCCTGTCGGAAGAAGCGCGCACACGCACCGACTACGAATCGGCCGGCTACCAGAAACTTATCGAAGACATAGCATCGCTCACCGACGCCGTCGCCATAGCCGACAGCGACAACAACGAGGCCGAAATGGAGAAAACCCTCCTCGGTCTGGGCTTCGAACGCTCCGACTTCAACCGCCCCACATCGGAGTTCAGCGGTGGATGGCGCATGCGCATCGAGCTTGCCAAGATCCTTCTGCGCCGCCCCGACGTGCTGCTGCTCGACGAGCCTACAAACCACCTCGACATCGAGTCGATACAATGGCTCGAGAACTTCCTCATCACCAAAGCCAAAGCAGTGATGTTGGTGAGCCACGACCGCGCATTCCTCGACAACGTCACCACCCGTACCATCGAGATAAACCTCGGACGCATCTACGACTATGCCGTAAACTACTCGAAATTCGTCGTCCTCCGCGACGAGCGCATCGAGCAACAGATGCGGGCCTACCGCAACCAGCAGAAACAGATCGCCGATACCGAGGAATTCATAGAACGCTTCCGCTACAAGGCCACCAAGTCGGTGCAGGTGCAGAGCCGCATCAAGCAGCTTGCAAAGATCGAACGCATCGAAGTCGACGAACTCGACACCTCGCACCTCAATCTGCGCTTTCCGCCGGCTCCGCGCTCGGGCGACTTCCCCCTGATTGTCGAAGACCTCGGCAAGGCTTACGGCGACCATCAGGTATTCGACCACGCCACATTCACACTCCGCCGCGGCGAGAAGGTGGCGTTCGTCGGCAAAAACGGCCAGGGCAAATCCACGCTCGTGAAGTGCATAATGGGCGAAATACCCTTTACCGGGACCCTCCGCTTAGGCCACAATGTGAAAATAGGCTACTTCGCCCAGAACCAGGCGCAGCTGCTCGACGGCGAACTCACCGTATTCGACACCATCGACCGCGTGGCCGTAGGCGACATCCGCACCAAGATACGCGACATCCTCGGAGCGTTCATGTTCGGCGGCGAGGCCTCCGACAAGAAAGTGAAGGTGCTCTCGGGCGGCGAGAAGACACGCCTGGCCATGATAAAGCTGCTTCTCGAGCCGGTGAACCTGCTCATCCTCGACGAGCCCACCAACCACCTCGACATGAAGACCAAGGATATCCTCAAGCAGGCTATCCGCGACTTCGACGGCACAGTTATCGTCGTGAGCCACGACCGCCAGTTCCTCGACGGACTGGTGGAGAAAGTCTACGAATTCGGAGGCGGCAATGTCACCGAATGCCTCGGCGGCATCTACGACTTCCTCGAGCGTAAACGCCTGTCGTCGCTCTCTGAACTCGAAATGAAGCAGAAACCCGAGCCCAAGGTCGAGAAAGCCCCCAAAACACAACCCAAGGCGGCTCCCGAGGCCGCAGCCCCCGCACCCAAGCTCAGCTACGCCGAGCAGCGCGAGCGCGACAAGACCATCCGCCGCGCCGCCAAAAAGGTGGAGGAAGCCGAGAAGGCCGTGGAACAGCGCGAGGCCGAAATCGCCGAAATCGAAGCCAAAATAGCCGCCGGAGAGCTCGACAACGACATTTACACCCGCCATGCCGCAGCCGTAAAAGAGCTCGAAAACGCCATGAGCGTGTGGGAACTGGCGCAGATGGAGCTCGACGAACTGAAATCCAGATAATTCCAAAACAACAAATAAACCAATATTTAAAAACAATGCGCAGTAACATCTATTTCATTGTCGGCGCAATGCTTGCAGCCGGTCTCGCTACCGGCTCGTGCACCCGACAGCAGGCGCCCAAAGGCATCGACGCCGCCAATCTCGACACAAGCGTCAATCCCGGCGACGACTTCTACGACTATGCTTGCGGCGGCTGGATGAAAGCCAACCCCCTCAAGCCCGAATACTCCCGCTTCGGAACTTTCGACCAGCTCGGCGAAAACAACCGCGAACAGGTGCGTGAACTCGTTCTCGGTCTCGACCGCGCTACAGCCGAACCCGGCTCGAACGCTCAGAAAATCGCCGACCTCTACGCCATGGGCATGGACAGCGTACGCCTCAACGAGCAGGGCATCGAGCCCCTCAAGGCCGACCTCGAGCTCATAGCCTCCACTCCCCGCGAAAAAGTGGTTGACCTCATGGCTACACTGCCCGGTCTCGACGTATTCTTCGATACCGGCGTGCAGGCCGACCTCAAGAACTCCGACATCAACACCATGTACTGGGGCCAGGGCGGTCTCGGTCTCGGCGACCGCGACTACTACACCATCAAGTCCGACCGCAACGACCAGGTACTCGCAGCCTACCGCACATACCTCACCACTCTCGCCGGTCTTATCGGCTACGACGAGGCCCGTGCCAAGGAATTCACCGACAACGTACTCGCCATCGAGACCGAACTCGCCGGCAAGCAGATGACACGTACCGAAATGCGCAACATCGCCGCCTGCTACAACCCCACCACCGTAGCCGAGCTCGCCAAGAAATATCCCAACGTCGATCTCAAGGCCTACTTCGACCTCCAGAACCTCGCTGTCGACTCCATCGTTGTCGAGCAGCCCGCATACTACGCTGCTGTGGCCGAGGCTCTTGCCAAGCAGTCCGATCAGGTCCTCCGCGACTATATGACAGCTTCCTACGTAGGTTCCGCCGCCAACTATCTCGGCGACGACTTCATCAACGCCAACTTCGCCCTCAACCAGGTAATGTCGGGTGTCGAGGAGCAGCAGCCCCGCTGGAAACGCGCCCTCGCCGTGCCCAACGGCATCCTTGGCGAAGCTCTCGGTCAGCTCTACGTAGAGAAATACTTCCCCGCTTCCTCGAAAGAGAAGATGCTCACCCTCGTAGGCAATCTCCAGACCGCCCTGGGACAGCACATCGACAATCTCACATGGATGAGCGACTCCACAAAAGCCCGCGCACACGAAAAACTCGACGCTTTCACCGTAAAGATCGGTTATCCCGACAACTGGCGCGACTACTCCGGCCTCGCCATCGACCCCGAACTGTCGTACTGGAAGAACATCCAGAACGCCATCCTCTTCAACCAGGCATACTACAACGCCGACTACGGCAAACCCGTCGACCGCGCACGCTGGCACATGTCGCCCCAGACCGTCAACGCCTACTACAACCCCACCACCAACGAAATCTGCTTCCCTGCAGGCATCCTGCAGGCTCCCTTCTTCGATCCCGAGGCTGACGACGCCGTCAACTACGGCGCTATCGGCGTGGTTATCGGCCACGAAATGACTCACGGCTTCGACGACCAGGGCCGTCAGTTCGACAAGGACGGCAACTTCGCCGACTGGTGGACAGCAGCCGACGCCGAAGCCTTCAACGCTCTCGCCGACAAACTCGTAGCTCAGTTCGACAGCATCGAAGTCGCTCCCGGCACCAAGGCCAACGGCCGTCTCACCCTTGGCGAGAATATCGCCGATCAGGGTGGTCTCCGTGTTGCCTACACAGCCTACCACAACGCCCTCGGAGACAACGAAGGCGAAGTAATCGACGGCTTCACCCCCGACCAGCGCTTCTATCTGGCATATGCCAACGTATGGGCCGGCAACATCCGCGACGCCGAGATACTCCAGCGCACCACTTCCGACCCCCACTCGCTGGGCCGCTGGCGCGTCGACGCCACTCTGCGCAACATCGCTCCCTTCTATACCGCATTCGGTATCACCGAGGGTCAGCCCATGTTCATGCCCGAGGCTGAGCGCGTGGTTATCTGGTAACAACACAATTTCATAAAACATAACGAGGGGTCGGGATAGTTGTAAATACTGTTATCGTGACCCCTCTTAACTCCTCGACAAAATGAAAAAAATATTCAGGAACTGCCTTGCGGCAGCCGCAGTGCTACTGGCAGCAGTAACCATAGCATCGTGCTCCACCAAGAGCAGCACACCTTCGGCTCTTATCGAACAAAGCCAGCGCATCGACGGCGAACTGAGCTCTCTAGCCGCCAACAGCCCCCACTACCTCGCAAAGGCAGGCGCCGCTTATGCCGACGGCATCCTCAGCGTCGACATCACATTCGCCGATGCCGCCGTCGTACCCGCCGACTACTCGCAGGCACTGGTAGAGTATGCTGTTTCAGCATGGCTCAAAACCCACCTCGGCGTCAACCTCGACACCACCCTCAACACTCTCTCGGCCGAGAAAGGTTCTCTCAAAATCACCTTCGCAGGCGCCGACGGCACAACCAAAGACTTTACCATCGGCTCAGCACGCCTTAAAAAGCTGTTGGTACTCAAACCCAGCGAACTCGGCTTCTCCGAAGTAAAAGACAATGTGGCGCTGATCATGGAAAAACGCTGCGCCGAGTACAAGGACGCCTACAAAGCCACCGAAGCTTCGTTCGAAATCACCGGCGGTTTTGCACAGTACACCCTCGTATTCGAATCGGCCTCGATGTTCTCCAATCTCAACCAGGACAGCCTGCGCGGACGCTATCAGAAGGTACTTCAGGCACAGTATGCCAACTACGGCGAGTGCGCACCGTTTGTCACCGACATCATCAAATCGCTCGGTATCGACGGCTACCGCTTCGTCTACGAAGGTGCCAACGACGCATCCAAGACACTGAAAGCCGCTCTTCCCTGGCGCCTGTTCGAATAAGGGAAAGACAATCACCTTAAACCCCAAAAATATGAATATAGTAGACCGCTTCCTGAGCTATGTGAAGTTCGACACCCAGAGCGACGAACTCACCAACCTCACGCCGTCGACTCCTGGACAGATGATTTTCGCCGAGCATCTCAAAGAAGAGCTCGAAGCCATGGGCCTGTCGGAAATCTCTCTCGACGAAAACGGATACCTCATGGCCACTCTGCCGGCCAATACCGATGCCGACGTACCTGTGGTAGGCTTTATCGCCCATCTCGACACATCGCCCGACATGTCGGGGCGCCACGTATCGCCCCGCATCGTTCAGGCCTACGACGGCGGCGACATAGTGCTCAACGCCGACAAAGGCATAGTGCTCTCCCCGGCTGAATTCCCCGAACTGCTCCACTACGTGGGCCAGGACCTTATCGTTACCGACGGCAACACCCTGCTCGGCGCCGACGACAAGGCCGGTATCGCCGAAATAATATCGGCTGTCGACTATCTGAAGTCGCATCCCGAAATCAAACACGGCAAAATCCGCATAGCATTCAATCCCGACGAGGAAATCGGCCAGGGCGCACACAAATTCGATGTCGCTCAATTCGGTGCCGACTGGGCCTACACCATGGACGGCGGCGAAATCGGCGAACTCGAGTACGAGAACTTCAACGCCGCTGTGGCCCGTGTGACCTTCGAAGGCCGCAACGTTCACCCCGGCTACGCCAAGCACAAGATGATAAACTCCATGCGCATAGCCAACCAGTTCGTCATCATGCTTCCCCGCTGGGAAACTCCCGAGCATACCGAAGACTACGAAGGCTTCTACCACCTCGTGTCGATGGAAGGCACCGTGGAAAAGACCGTGCTCACATATATCGTGCGCGACCACGACCGCGACCGCTTCGAGCGCCGTAAAAAAGAACTCGAGCACCTCGCCCGCAAAATCAACCACGAGTTCCCCAACTGCTGCTCCATCGAAATCAAAGACCAGTACTACAACATGCGCGAGAAAGTGGAGCCGGTGATGTATGTGGTCGAGATTGCCGAAGAGGCCATGCGCCGCGCCGGTGTAACGCCCAAAGTGCAGCCTATCCGCGGCGGAACAGACGGCGCCCAGCTGTCGTTCAAGGGCCTCCCCTGCCCCAATATTTTCGCCGGCGGTCTCAACTTCCACGGACGCTACGAGTTCGTGCCCATCCCCTCGATGGAAAAGGCATCGGAAGTGATCGTCGAGATAGCTCGTATTGTCGCAGACCGCCGTCGCTGATATGGACAGTAAGCCGATTCTCGTTGTTGTCACCGGCCCTACGGCGTCGGGCAAGACCGAATTGGCTATACGCCTCGCCGAACATTATCATACCGAAATAATATCGGCCGATTCGCGGCAGATATTCCGGGACCTCCCCATAGGCACGGCCGCGCCCACTCAGCAGGAGCGCAGCCGTGCTTTTCATCATCTCGTGGGCACCCACGCGCTCGACGCCTACTACAGCGCCTCGCAGTTCGAGACGGACGCTCTTGCCATTCTGCCATCGATATGGGCCAAAAGCCCGGTGGCAGTGGTATGCGGAGGCTCCATGATGTATATCGACGCCCTATGCCGGGGCCTCGACAACATGCCCACTGTCAGCGACAGCACCAGGGCTTATGTGCTGTCGATGCTCGAAGCTCACGGCCTCGACGGAGTGTTGGCGCAGCTGAAAATCCTCGATCCTGATTACTGGGAAGAGGTCGACCGCAATAACACACGCCGTGTGGTGCACGCCGTCGAAATAAGTCTCGAAGCCGGAGTGCCCTACTCATCACTCCGGACAGGACGCCACGCCGACCGACCTTTCCGCACCATAAAATTCGCCATCGAGCGCAGCCGCGACGAGCTCTTCGGCCGCATCAACGCCCGCGTCGGCCGCATGATAGCCGACGGCCTAGAGCAGGAAGCCCGCAGGGCATTTGCCCGGGGACATTTCAACTCGCTCAACACGGTAGGATACAAGGAAATGGCCGCTTACTTCGACGGAACAATGGACTTCGACACCGCTGTAGCACGCATAGCCAAGAACACACGCGTCTATGCTAAAAAACAGCTCACATGGATGAACCGCGATCCCGAAATAATACGTCTCGCCCCCGACGAAGCCCTCGCCGCATCGATAGCGGCCATCGACTCACTCCTAATATGTAATTTGTAACTCGTAACTTGTAATTACCAACTCTCAATGGATACAAGAGAAAAACTCATCGACCAACTCATCGATCTGTCGTTTGCCGAAGACATCGGCGACGGCGACCACACCACACTCAGCACCATCGGCCCCGACGCCATGGGCCGCCAGCATCTGCTTGTGAAAGAAGAAGGCATTCTCGCAGGTGTGGATATAGCGCGCAAAGTATTCGAAAAATTCGATCCGTCGCTCAAAATGACCGTCTTCATCGAAGACGGCGCTCACGTCAAGCCGGGCGACATAGCCTTCGTGGTCGAAGGCCCCGTACGCTCGCTGCTCCAGACCGAACGCCTCATGCTCAACATTATGCAGCGCATGAGCGGCATAGCCACCGTCACCGCCAAATATCAGGAAAAGCTTGCCGGACTCGACTGCAAGGTGCTCGACACCCGCAAGACCACTCCCGGCATGCGTATCCTCGAAAAAGACGCCGTGAAGATCGGCGGCGGCCACAACCACCGCATCGGTCTGTTCGACATGATTCTTATCAAGGACAACCACGTGGACTTCGCAGGCGGCATCACAGCTGCCGTGACCAAAGCCAAGGAATACTGCCGCGAAAAAGGCAAGGACCTGAAAATAGAAGTCGAGGTGCGCAACACCGACGAAATCAAGGAAGCCCTTGCCATGGGCATCGACCGCATTATGCTCGATAACTTCACCCCCGAGCGCACTGCCGAGGCCGTGAAACTCATCCGTGCCACAGCGCCCGGAGTCGAAATCGAGTCCAGCGGCGGCATAACCCTCGATACCCTCCGCAGCTACGGCGAAGCCGGTGTCGACTTTATATCTGTGGGAGCTCTCACCCACTCTGTCAAAGGCCTCGACCTCAGCTTCAAAGCCTGCTGACAACACACATACTCAACAAAAACCGCGCGGCAGCCACATGGCCTCCGCGCGGTTTTATTTGCATAAATACCAAATTAAGTACCGGATTAAATACCGGATCGGTCGCAGTAGTCGAGGAACGCACGGTTGACCATCTTGACACCGCCCGGTGTCGGATAGTCACCCGAGAAATACCAGTCACCGGGGCAGCCCGGCACAGCCTCGTGCAGCCCTTCGATACTCTGGAAAAGGAGGTCGACACGGGCTTGGATTTCGGGAGGTGTGAGCATTTCGGCCATTCTGGCGGCGATTTTCTCGTCGGAAAACGGCGCATAGAGCTTCTTGACAACATTGTACTGCCTCACGGCCGGCAGGGCGAGATTGCGCTCGGCCTCGGCGCGGGCTTCGGCGAGCATGCCGGCGCGGCCGGTGCTGTGCAAGAGCGATATCATAGCCCGGAAAGCGGCGAGCTCTTCCAGACGCGGCATGTCGATACCGTAGTAATCGGGATAGCGCACCTGGGGCGACGACGACACCACGATGATGCGACGCGGCATCAGACGGTCGAGGATGCGGAGTATCGACTGGCGCAGCGTGGTGCCGCGCACTATGCTGTCGTCGATAATCACCAGTGTGTCCTTGCCGGTGCGTATGCAGCCGTAGGTCACGTCGTAGACATGTGTGGCGAGGTCGTTTCGCGAGCTGCCTTCGGCAATGAAAGTGCGCAGTTTAATATCCTTGATAGCTATTTTCTCTACCCTCACCTTCCGCTCGAGAATTTCGTCGAGAACCATATCGGAAACCGTCCCGTCGGCGACCAGACGCGCTATCTCGGCGCGGCGTCCGCGGTCGAGATGTCGGTTGAGTTCCTCTACCATGCCCAGGAAAGCCACTTCGGCGGTATTGGGGATGAAAGAGAACACAGTCGAGTCGAAACGGCCGTCGACCATGCGCAGCAGCGGCTCCACTATATTGGCGCCCAAAGCCTTGCGCTCGCGGTAGATATCGGCGTCGCTGCCGCGCGAGAAATAGATGCGCTCGAACGAACAGCGCGCGTTGGCAAGAGGCTCGAGAATCTGACGTATCTCCAGTGCGCCGTCGGGAGCCATAAGCATGGCGCTGCCGGGGGCAAGCTCATGTACATCCTCGCGAAGGACGTTGAAAACGGTCTGTATCACCGGCCGCTCCGACGCCACGACTATGACCTCGTCGTCGGCGTAGTAGAACGCCGGCCGTATGCCGTGCGGATCTCTCAGCACAAACGACGAGCCCGATCCCGTGGTACCGCAGATAGTGTAGCCGCCGTCCCACAGAGGCGATGCGGCCTTGAGCACGTGCCCCATGTCGAGACCCTGCTCTATCCGCGATGCCAGTTCAGGATCGCGGTAGCTGTCGCGGTAAAGACGGTAAAGCCGATGGTTTTCCTTATCGAGGGCGTGGCCTATCTGCTCGAGCAGCAGCACGGTATCGCTGTAGATGCGCGGATGCTGCCCGGTGGCGACTATGTCGTTGAAAATCTCGTCGACATTGGTCATATTGAAATTGCCGCACAGCATCAGCGCCCGCGAGCGCCAGTTGTTGCGGCGCAGGAACGGATGCGTGTACTGAAGACCGCTGCGGCCGGTGGTGCTGTAGCGCAGATGGCCCATGTATATATCGCCTACGAAAGGCTCGAAAGCGGCTACTTCGTCGGCATCCTTGTCGTTGAGGTGCGGATCAACAGCGCGGCCTACCGTAGCGAAAATCTCGTCGATGGCGCCGGTGCCGAGAGCGCGCTCACGGTACACATAGTCATGGCCGGGAGGCGTCGACAGCTTCACCACCCCTATTCCCGCGGCCTCCTGACCGCGGTTGTGCTGCTTTTCCATAAGCAGGTACAGGCGGTCGAGGCCGTAGGTATAGGAACCGTACTTTTCCCTGTAGTACGACAGCGGTTTGCGGAGGCGTATCATCGCCACACCGCATTCATGCTTGAGTGCTTCCATTTACCGGATAAAGAGAAGCTCGCGGTATTTGGGCAGAGGCCACATTTCGTTATCGACGAGCAACTCGAGTTTATCTATGCTGTAGCGTATTTTTTCCATCTGAGGCTGCACGTTATCGTGGTATGCGATAGCTTTGTGGCGCTCGTCGGTTATGGTATTGGCCTTCTTGCGGGCGTCTACCATGGCATGCACGGCCGTGCGGATAGTTGCCACGTGGCGGGCTATCTTCTCTATCACCTCGAGATTACCCTGGCTCATGGAGCCGGCATCGGCGCCGAAGAGCTCCTTGAGCTTGCAGGCGTTGTCGATGAGCATGCTCTGGTAACGGGTAGCCACAGGTATGATGTGGTTGAGGGCAAGGTCGCCGAGAACGCGGGCCTCGATCTGTATTTTCTTGGTGTACATCTCCCACTTCACTTCGTTGCGGGCCTCGAGTTCCACGGGCGAGAATACGCCCGTGCGGCCGAACATTGCCACGGATTCGGGCGCGAGATATGCGTCGAAGATCCTCGGTGCCGATGTCTCGCAGTCGAGACCGCGGCGGGCGGCTTCCTCTTTCCATTCGTCGCTGTAGCCGTTGCCGTCGAAGTGTATGGCCTTCGACTGCTCGATGAGCACCTTGATTTCGGCAAGAAGAGCGTCGTCGAGTCCGGCTCCGGCGGCACGGCGCTTCTCTACCTTGGCGTAGAAATCGGCGAGCTGGTCGGCGACGGCGGCATTGAGCGCTATCATGGCCGAGGCGCAGTTGGCCGACGAACCCACGGCGCGGAACTCGAAGCGGTTGCCGGTAAAGGCGAAGGGCGAGGTGCGGTTGCGGTCGGTATTGTCGATAAGTATCTCGGGAATCTGAGCCAGACCGGTCGAATAACCTTCCTTACCCTTGAGAACCGAGAAATCGGCACTGTCGCTGGCCAGAATGGCCTCGAGAGCCTGCGACAGCTGGCTACCGGTGAAGATCGATATGATGGCTGGAGGAGCTTCGTTAGCGCCAAGACGATGTGCGTTGGTAGCCGACATTATCGATGCCTTGAGCAGAGCGTTGTGCTTGTGCACGGCCGCCATTACATTGACTACGAAAGTTATAAACTGGAAGTTGTCGCGCGGAGTCTTGCCCGGAGCGAAGAGCTGTGCGCCGCGGTCGGTGCCGAGGCTCCAGTTGTTGTGCTTGCCCGAGCCGTTGACACCGGCAAAGGGCTTCTCGTGAAGCAGAACGCGGAAATTATGCTTGCGGGCCACCTCCGACATCACCGACATCAGCAGCAGGTTGTGGTCGTTGGCAAGATTGGTCTCCTCGTAGATAGGAGCGCATTCGAACTGATTGGGAGCCACCTCATTGTGGCGCGTCTTCAGAGGAATGCCCAGCCGGTGGCAGCGAAGCTCCAGATCGAGCATGAATGCCTCCACACGCGATGGAATTGCGCCGAAATAGTGGTCCTCGAGCTGCTGGTTCTTGGCACTTTCATGACCCATGAGGGTGCGGCCGGTGAGCATCAGGTCGGGGCGTGCGCTGTAGAGGCTCTCGTCGACAAGAAAGTACTCCTGCTCCCAGCCAAGATAGGAAACCACGTGCTTCACTTCGGGGTCGAAGTAGCGTGCCACGGCAGTGGCGGCCTTGTCGACACTGTTGAGGGCGCGCAGCAGCGGAGTCTTGTAGTCGAGGCTTTCGCCGGTATAGGATATGAAGATAGTCGGTATACACAGTGTTTCGTCGAGGATGAAGGCAGGCGACGATATGTCCCAGGCTGAATATCCGCGGGCCTCGAAGGTGTTGCGGATGCCTCCGTTGGGGAAACTCGAGGCGTCGGGTTCCTGCTGCACCAGGAGTTTGCCGGAAAATTCCTCGACAACTCCGCCTTTACCGTTGTGTTCGATAAAGGAATCGTGCTTCTCGGCAGTGCCGTCGGTCAGCGGATGGAACCAGTGGGTGTAGTGGCGGGCACCGTTGTCGATAGCCCAGCGGCGCATACCGTCGGCAATGCTGTCGGCGAGCTCGCGGCCAAGCGGCTTCTTGTTTTCAATAGCGTCGATGAGCGCATTGTACACATCCAGAGGCAGGTATTCGAACATTTTCTTGCGGTTGAACACCAGCTCTCCATAGTACGCCTCGGGGCGCGAATCGGGGATGTCGACAGCCACGGCCTTGCGGTCGAAAGCCTCTTCCACCATTTTGAAACGAAGTGAGGTAGACATATATCAGTTATTCAAAATAAGAGATGTTCACAAATAAAAAACCCGGTCGGGCGGCGGTGCTCAATCGGGTGGCGGTGGCAGGCAAGGCAGGCGGCAGTAGCGCGGAGGCGTTTAGATTCCGACTCGAAACCGTTCATCTTGCGATGAGGTTCGGACGGTACGGAGGTGAAAATTTCAGACCTCACTGCTATTCTATGGTAGCCGTGTTCCATTGCCTTAGAAATACGGCGCAAAATTACATCTTTTTCCATTTCCCGTCAAAAAATCGGCACTTTTTTTTCAAAAAAATTTTCGGCCACGTACACCCGGTCCTCCGGTCCTCTGCCATGTTAATTTTATATAAGTTCCGGACGGTTTTAGCGGCGTATGCGATTTTTTTATTATCTTTACAATTCGAAACAAAACACTTACTTACTATATCACCAACCATGACCAAACTACCTGTTTTAGTTCTACTTGGTGCCGCGGCTATAGCCCCTGCGGCAGTCGGTGCCGCACGTCCGGCACATCCCAAAGGCGAGGTTATACTCCACGCATGGAGCTGGAGTCTCGACACCATCGCCAACAACATGAAGAAGATAGCCGACGCCGGCTACGACTATGTGCAGACCTCGCCGGTACAGCGCTGCTTCGTCGGCGACAACGGCGGCATGGCCCTCTATTCTCAGCCCGGCGACAGCGTGATGGGCAAATGGTACTACTATTACCAGCCCACCGACTGGCAGATAGGCAACTACATGCTCGGCGACCGCGACGACTTCAAGGCCATGTGCGACAGCGCTTATAAATACGGTGTGCGCGTGCTTGTCGACGTTCTGCCCAACCATACGGCCGTCGATCACACTGCCGTTCTCCCCTCGCTCGACGCTGCCGTCGGCGGTCACGAAAACCTCTTCCACGCCAACGGCTTCAAACCCATAACCCAGTGGAACGACCGCCTCGAGTGCACCACCGGCGAAATGGGCGGCCTCCCCGACGTGAATACCGAAAATCCCGATTTCCAGTACTACTATCTTCAGTACGTCAACGATCTCATAAACCTCGGTGCCCGCGGCTTCCGCTACGACACCGCAAAGCACATCGGCCTGCCCTCCGATCCCACCGATCCCAAGGCCACACGCAATAATTTCTGGGACATCGCCACAGGCCGCGAAGGCGTCAAAGGCCTCTCGCTCCTCATGCCCGACAGCCTCTACATATACGGCGAAGTGCTTCAGGACAAGAACGTGAAGGAAGCCGAATATGCCGAATATGTCGACGTGACAGCCAGCAACTACGGCCACGCCCTGCGCGAAGCTCTCGAGAAAGGCCTCGGCAATGTCGAAGGCGGTCTTATCGACTGGCGCAATCCCGCCGGTGCCGACAAGATTGTGACATGGGTCGAAAGCCACGACACCTACTGCAACCAGCATGAATCGGCCGGCCTTACCGACGACCAGATACGCGCCGCATGGGTATTCCTCACCGCGCGCGAAGGCGGACGTCCTCTTTTCTTCAGCCGTCCCGAAGGCAGCACACGCGAGAACTACTGGGGTACCAACCGCATCGGCAACAAGGGCAACGACGAGTTCTTCAGCCCCGAAGTTGTGGCCGTCAACAAGTTCCGCCATGCCATGGCTCCCTACGGCGAGACTGTAAGCATCGACGAAAAGGCCAACGTCGCCGAAATCGACCGCGACGGCAAAGGCATAGCACTCGTCAACTTCGGCGACAAGAAGGTGAAAATCAAAATGGCCACCACTCTGCTCGACGGCGAATATACCGACGGCGTACACGGTGCCACCTTCAAAGTGAAGAAAGGTATTATAGAAGGCCAGGCCGCTCCGCTCGCTTCCTATATCCTCTATGCCAATTAAGAGGTTGCTTAATAACATATGTGAATCCACAGGTTGGTGTATTTTTGCTTAAATTGCACATTGTGAAGAGGGAGCATAGCGGTGGCTATGTGACCGATGAGCAATGGGCAAGTTAACAAAAAGACACCAATGCGGTACTAATGTTAAAAAACGGCCTCATTCACACAGTTCTAATAAACCCCATATTGTGAAAACAAAGGCTTCGCCTCCAAAAATTCAGAGCGTCTTTATGTCTTCGTTTCAGTCGCATAGCCACCGCTATGCTCCTTCAACTCAGATATAAATCCATCTCTGACTTTTGGCCTGTGAATTCACATATGTTATTAAACAACCTCTAAGTAATCAATATATGAAACCCGAATCACTCTTAAAAAAGCGTACATGGCTCGCCATGTGCGCTTTTGCGCTCTTATCACCGGCGGCTTCGACTGCCGGCAATGTTCTGAAGTACGACCGGCCGGCCGAATTTTTCGAAGAAGCCCTACCTGTGGGCAACGGCAATCTCGGCGCCCTGGTCTACGGCCGCACAGGTCTCGAAAGGATTTCTCTCAACGACATAAGCCTGTGGACCGGTGAACCCGAAAAGAATGTGCGCTCCGACGGCGCCGCGCCCAAGATCGCTACCGTACGCCGGGCCCTCGACCGAGGCGACTATGCCGCCGCCGACTCGCTGCAGCAATTCCTTCAGGGCCATTATTGTCAGAACTATCAGCCGCTGGGCAACCTGATGATACGCTACAGCGGCGAGCGCAAGAGCGATTCTTATATCCGAACCCTCGACATCGCCGATGCCGTGGCCACCACAGCCAACGGCAGCCGCACTCAGAGCGTTTTCGCGTCCGCTCCCGACTCGGTAATTGTGGTCCGTCTGTCCGATCCGGAGGGAATCGATGCCTCAGTCAGCCTCAACTCGCAGCTGCCGGTAGAGATATCAGGCGCCGGCGATGAAATAAGCATGGACGGCTACTGCGCCTACATGTCCTACCCGAGCTATGTGGTTGGCGACGGCGGTCTGCTCTACGATCCCTCGCGGGGCATACACTTCCGTACCATTCTCAAAGTGGTAGCCCCGGGCGGAACCGTAACGGCCGCCGGCGACAGCATCTCCATCAAAGGCTGCCACGATGCCACTCTTATTCTCAGCAATGTAACGAGCTTCAACGGTTTCGACCGCGACCCCGTGACTCAGGGACGCGACTACCGCCGTCTGGTGCGCGACCGCATTGACCATGCCGCCGCCCGAAGCTACGACGCCATCGCAGCCGATGCCGCAGCCGACCACCGCAGATTCTTCGACCGTGTGACCATCGACCTCGGCACCACCGCACCCGAAATCGCCGCACTCACCACCGACCGTCAGCTCAAACTGTACACCGACTCGGCACAGGTCAATCCCGATCTCGAGGAGCTCTACTACCAGTACGGCCGCTATCTTCTCATAGCATGCTCGCGCACACCGCGCATTCCAGCCAATCTGCAGGGACTGTGGAACGAGAGCCTCACACCGCCGTGGAGCAGCAATTACACCACCAACATCAATCTCGAAGAAAACTATTGGGGCGCCGAGACCGGAAATCTGCCCGAACTGCATGCCACTTTGCTCGACTACATCGACTGTCTGCCCGTCAACGGCGCCGTGACAGCCCACAACCACTGGGCCGTAGACCGCGGTTGGTGTCTGGGACACAACACCGACATCTGGGCTATGACCACACCTGTCGGACTCGGAGGCGGCAAGCCGCAGTGGGCCAACTGGAACATGGGCGGTGCATGGCTCGCGAGCCATATATGGGAAAACTATCTCTTCTCGCGCGACGGCCGTGCCCTGGCAGCACGCTACCCCACTCTGCGCGGAGCTGCCGAGTTTGCTCTCGGATGGCTCATCGAGCGCGACGGCGTGCTCACCACATCGCCGTCCACATCGCCCGAGAACGACTTTCTCATCGGCGGCAACAAAGCCTGCGACACAAGCATAGGCACCACCGCCGACATAGCCATAATCCGCGAATGCCTCGTCGACACACGCGATGCCGCCGCCACTCTCGGGGTAGATGCTGATCTCATAGCCGAAATCGACAGCGTGCTTCCGCGCCTCCAGCCCTATGCCATAAACCACGACGGCAGCCTCAAGGAATGGTCGCATAACTTCCCCGACCGCGATCCGCAGCACCGCCACCAGTCGCATCTCTACGGTCTCTATCCCGGCCATCTTGTTTCCACCGAACACACCCCCGCTATAGCTAAAGCTGCGGCAAAGACTCTCGAAATCAAAGGCAAGGAAACTACCGGCTGGAGTGCCGGATGGCGCATAAACCTTCTGGCCCGCCTGGCCGACAGGGAAGGCGCCTACGGCATGCTGCGCCGCCTTCTGCGCTATGTGTCGCCCGACGGCTATCAGGGTCCCGACCGTCGACGAGGCGGCGGAACCTATCCCAATTTGCTCGACGCCCATGCGCCGTTCCAGATCGACGGCAACTTCGGCGGCAGCGCCGGCATAGCCGAAATGCTCGTGCAGTCCACACCGGAAAAAATTGTACTGCTCCCGGCCGCTCCGGCACAATGGGCCGACGGAAAAATCAGCGGCATCCGCACACGCACCGGCATGGAGGTGTCATTCGAATGGAAGGACGGCCGCCCGTGCAACATCGAGTTCTACGCTCCCCGCGGCGGCTCGGCCGCCATCGTAGGTCCCGGCATCGACACCACTGTCACTCTCTCCGCAGGCGAACGCCGCACACTGTAAAAAATAATCCCCGCCGGCCGCTAAAATGCAGTCCCGGCGGGGATTATTGTATCGTTTAGTAGAGGGTATCAGTCGAAAATATGCTTGAGCTTCGAGAATATGCGGCGGCTGTCGTCGTCGCTGGGCTTGATGCCGGGCTGCGAGCGCATAGCCTCGAATTCGGCCTTCTGGGCATCGGTAAGCTTCTCGGGGATATAGACCATGATGTTGATCAGCTCGTCGCCCGTTCCACCGTTTTCCTGATCGGGCAGACCCTTGCCGCGCAGACGCAGAACCTTGCCCGGCTGAGTGCCCGCAGGCACGTTCAGGCGCGCACGGCCCGTGATAGTGGGCACTTCCACAGCTCCGCCGAGTGTGGCGGTAGGAATATCGAGCATCAGGTTGTATATCACATCGGCACCGTCGCGGATAAGCTCGGGATGCTTGATTTCTTCGATTACCACAAGGAGATCGCCGGGAACGCCGCCGCCCTTGGGGTAGTTGCCTTTGCCGCGGAGAGCGAATGTCTGGCCTTCCTGAGCGCCTGCCGGAATCGAGAAGCTGACCTCGACATCGCGGCGCTGCACACCCTCGCCGTTGCAGTAGGTGCAGCGCTCGGATATTACCTTGCCCGTACCGTCGCAGGTGGGGCAAACCACGGCAGCGCCGCCGAAACCGAACTGTGCGAACTGGTTGTCCTGCACATGGCCCTGGCCGTGGCAGGTAGGACATGTGGCGAATGCCACGCCATCCTTGGCGCCGGTGCCCTTACAGTGGCCGCAGGCCACGAAAGTGGGCACACGCAGAGTCTTGTCGACACCCTTGGCGATATCTTCGAGCGTGAGTTTGACGCGGATACGGAGGTCGGAACCGCGGCGCTGACGACGCTGCTGGCGACGTCCGCCAGTTGCACCGCCAAAACCGCCGAAACCGCCGAATTCTTCGGCGAAACGACGCAGAATATCGTTGATATCCATGCCGCCGGCGCCATAGAAGCCACCTGCGCCGCCACCGCCGCCGGGGAAGCCCTGCGGACCCATGGAGTGGCCGTACTGGTTGTACATCTCGCGCTTTTTCTCGTCGCTGAGCACATCGTAGGCCTCGGCCGCTTCCTTGAATTTCTCCTCGGCGGCCTTGTCGCCCGGATTGCGGTCGGGATGATACTGCAGGGCGAGCTTGCGGTATGCTTTCTTTATCTGGTCGGGCGTGGCGTCGCGTCCGACGCCGAGCACTTCGTAGTAATCTCGTTTATCAGCCATAGCCGGTATAATGTTATTCGCCTACGGCCACTTTTGCGTGGCGGAGGACTTTGTCGTTAAGCATATAACCCTTCTGGGTGGTGTCTATTACTTTGCCCTTGAGGTCGTCCGACGGTGCGGGGATAGTAGCGATGGCCTCGTGGATGTCGGGGTTGAAGTCGGCGCCGGTGCTTTCCATCACTTTCACGCCCTGGCTTTCGAGGTATTTCATGAGTTTATTGTAGATAAGCTCCATACCCTCGCGCACGGCCTGGGCCGAGTCGTCGGAAGCGGCGGCTGCGAGACCGCGCTCGAAATCGTCGACTATAGGCAAAAAGCCCAGAAGCACACGCTCGGCGGCATTCTTGAGAAGATCGGCCTTCTCGCGGGTGACGCGCTTGCGGTAGTTGTCGAATTCCGCCATCAGGAACAGATATTCCTTCTTTTCCTTTTCGAGGGCGGCACGGGCCTCGTCGAGCTCGTTCTGCAGATTGGCATTCTCTTCGAGTTCGGCTTCGGCAACATTGTCATCGGTCTCGTCTTCGTCGAGTATATCCAGAACTTCGGGTTGTTCCTTTACTTCTTCCTGTTCGGGAGCCTGCTTGGGCTCCTGTTTCTTATGTTGATTCTTGTTGCTCATATTCGTTGTACGTTAATTCATTATCCGATATACAAAAATGCGGCCAAAAACTGTTAAAAGGCTCTATTGTCAAAAAGAATAACAATTTCGCGGGCCTTATCGTTCACTGTCAAAGCACTCCGGCGAAAACTTCGCAGTCGCCGAAGGCGTCGCTCGCCTCCTCTGCCATTTTGGCACCCGGAAATATACCGTACACCGCCGCTCCCGACCCCGACATGGATGCGAACATGGCGCCGGCCTCGTACATGCGCTCTTTCACGGCCCGGATTTCGGGCCTGAGAGGGAATATGGTATCCTCGAAACCATTTACCATCAGGGGCGAGTGCCGCCAGGTGCCGACATCACCGGTCAGTTCGCTTGCGGGCGACATACCCGGTGCAGGAGCACCGATCGTCACACCGGCATATGCCTCGCGGGTCGACACGGCTTCGGAACGGGGCTTGGCTATAAGCAGCCCGCATCCGGCGATGGCGCTTATGTCGACAGGTTCGAGAATCTCGCCTACGCCGGTGGCAAGAGCTGGCCGGTTATAGATGAAGAACGGACAGTCGGCGCCGACCTTCAGAGCCACCTGCGCCATGGCTGCATCATCGAGTCCGAGGCCGAACAGCTCATTGACACCGCGGATGGCGAACGAGGCATCGGCCGATCCTCCGCCAAGACCCGCACCCATAGGTATTATCTTTTTCAGATAGATCTCCATCGGAGGCAGGGAGCGCCCGATATAATCTTCAAGCGCCCGGAGGGCCTTTACGACAAGATTGTTTTCAGGGGCACAGCCGCCGAAGTCGTCCTCGCAATGGAATGTAATGCCGTCGCCATCCGAGGCTATGATTTCAAGAATATCGCACCACCCTACCGGAATCATTACCGTCGACAGGTCGTGGTACCCGTCGGGGCGCTTGCCGGTGACGAGGAGTCCGAGGTTGATTTTTGCGTTGGGAAAAAGTATCATTCTGTCAGAAATTAACGCTGAAACCGATCGACGGATTCCATGCGTGCACTTTGTAGTCGGCGGTAAATGTCATATCCTTTTTCAGCAGCAGATCGGTGTAGGTGCACGAGGCGCCGTCTTCGCCCAGACCTGCCACATAGAGCAGCGAGGCATCGATACTGAAATTTTTGACCGGCGAGAAGGAGAAACCTACCGACGGCTCTATCTTTGTCATGCCCGGAGTCTCGGGGTTATAGTGCAGCTTGCTTACCGGCGTGGTGTCGACCATCATGCCGGCTCGGACCTTGAAACGCTGTGTAAGGTCGTACTGCGCGCCAAGATGGAATGTCCACGAATTGCTGTAGTCCTTGGTGATATACTGGTTGTAGGGCTCGAGGGTCTCGCTGAGGAATTCGATGTCGAGGCTTTTATATGCCTTCCAGCCAGTGAGCTGTGCGTCGAAAGCCAGCACAAGCTTCTCTATCGGGCGGTACGACACGCCGATGTTGAACACCGCCGCCGCAGGCATGGCGGCAGTGAAGTTGGCCTTGTCGAGGATGCCCAGCTGCGCCTCAAGAATCTGTCGCGCCACCTCGTTGCCGTAGCGCACGGCAGCGTCGCCGCACTTCACCTTGAGATTCATCTTGCTGCGGAACGACGCGCCTACAGTCCACCGGCTGTCGATGTCCCACATCACGCCTGCGTTCACGCCGACGGTTACGGCAGCGTTGCCTTTGAGGTTGATGGAAGCGGGTGTGTCGGTGAAGCGGTAATCGTTGCCCATAAGAGCAAGCATGGCGTTCATCGACGACTCCGACACCAGGCCCTTGTCGAGGTCGACATTGCCGAAGGTCACCATGGCGCCCGCACCTATCGAAAGCGAGGGCAGCACACGCCATGCCACAGTGGGCTGAAGGGTGAAAGCCTTGAGCGAAACACGCTGGTTGAGAACGGCACCGGGCCAGTTGTCGCCCCAGTTGATACCGCTACCATAGGGCGTATAGAAGCTGACACCGACCTTAAGATTGTCGTATACGCTCATGCCGAGGTTGAAAGCCATCGGGGTGGCCGGATCGTTGGCTGTATAGTATTTTTTGCCGCTGGTTTCAGCCGATGCGTGCGCGAAAATGCCCGTGACACTACCCTGGAATTCGAGTGTCTTGTCGAGAAAACCGAGGCCGGCGGGGTTGAAAATCATGCTTTCCGACCCAAGCTTGAGTGCGGTGCCGGTGTGGCCCATACCGTTCTGACGGGCACTGAGAGTATTGATCTGATAGCCCTCGGCCGAAGCGGTGAGTATGCCGGCCGCTATGGCTGTCGCTATAAAAAATCTGCGAATATTCATATTCATTCTACATTACTACATTCACGGGCTTACCGCCGAGGTAAGCCCTCACATTATCTACGGCCATGCGGAGAAGGCGCTCGCGCGCTTCTACCGATGACCAGGCTATATGCGGAGTTATATAACAGAGCGGAGCCGCCAGCAGGGGGTCGCCCGCGCGGGGAGGCTCATTCTCGAGCACATCGATACCGGCCGCGAAAATACGGCCATGCACCAGTGCCTCGGCCAGATCGGCGGCATTCACGAGCGGTCCGCGGCCTGTGTTGATAAGTATGGCCGACTGTTTCATACTGTCGAGGCGCCGGGCGTCGACCAGTCCTTTTGTCCCGGGAGTAAGCGGACAATGGAGGCTTACCACATCGGAGGCCGAGAACAGAGTGTCGAGATCGACCTTGCGGTATCCCCCCGGTAGCTGCGACTGCTCTTTGCTTGTGTACACGGCTATGTCCATGCCCAGAGCGGCGGCGATGGCGGCTGTGGCACGGCCGGTATTGCCGAAACCGACAACGCCGAAAGTCTTTCCGGCAAGCTCATGCCAGTCTTCGATTCGGAAACTGAAGTCATCGCATGCCGTCCAGCGTCCGCGGCTCACTTCCATGGCATAGGTCTCGACACGCCCCACGATGGCAAGCAGCAGCGAGATGGCATGCTGTGCTACCGACGCGGTGCTGTAGGCCGGAATATTGGTCACGGTTATACCGGCGGCACGTGCGGCCGCGATGTCGACCACATTGTAGCCGGTGGCGAGCACCCCTATGTACTTCAGGCGCGGAAGAGCCGCAATGGTCGCGGCGTCGATAACGGTTTTGTTGGTAAGAGCCATATCGGCGTCACGCAGACGCGCTACCACATCAGAAGGAGCGGTACGGTCCCATACAGTCAGATCGCAGATACCGTCGAAAGCACTCCAGTGCCTGTCGGGCACCGGTTCGCAGGGATAGAGGGTGGCCCCGTCGAGACATACCAGTTTCATAGTGAAGAGCTAAAAGTACGCACCACACGGCATGCCATACAGAGCCGTGCGGTGCGTGATTTCTATATCTGATTTATTATTTGATAAGATATTGCGATGATATCGACTGATTTGAGTGAACTCGACGTATGGTATCGGCAAAGAGTCGGGCCACTGAAATGATAGTGCACTTCTTGCAATCTTTGTTGTAGGGTATCGAGTTTGTGAATATCATTTCGACAAGAGCGCTCTTTTCCACACGTTCGGTAGCGGGATCGCTCATGATGGCATGCGAGGCAAGTGCGCGTACCGACTTGGCTCCGTTCTCCATCATCAGGTCGGCGGCCTTGGTGATAGTGCCGGCGGTATCGACCATGTCGTCGACAAGGATCACGTTCTTGTCCTTTACATCGCCGATAACTGTCATCTTGGCCACCACATTGGCTTTGGCACGCTGCTTATGGCACAGTACCAGAGGCACATCGAGGTATTTGGCATAGCTGTTGGCACGCTTGGCGCCGCCGACGTCGGGAGTGGCGATAACCATGTCGGGGAGCTTGAGGCTCTGGATATAGGGAATGAATACCGATGAGGCGTAGAGGTGGTCGACGGGGATATTGAAAAAACCCTGTATCTGGTCGGCATGCAGATCCATAGTGATTACACGTGTGGCACCGGCTGTCACCAGCAGATCGGAAACGAGCTTTGCAGCTATGGAAACACGAGGCTTATCCTTGCGGTCCTGACGGGCCCATCCGAAATAAGGCATCACCGCGATAACCGACTTGGCCGAGGCGCGCTTGGCGGCGTCGATCATAAGCAGCAGTTCCATGAGATTGTCGCAGTTGGGGAAAGTGGACTGCACGAGATATACCTCGCAGCCGCGTACCGACTCCTCAAAAGAGACCTCGAACTCGCCGTCGGCGAAGTGTTCGATTTTCATAGAGCCTAATTCTACACCGAGTTCTTTGCAGATTTCTTCGGCCATATATCTCGACTTAGTGCCGGAGAAAATCTTGAAGGGTGAAAGGGAAGTATCCATTGGTATTTATATGAAATGATGGAATTTATTTCTTTTTTTCCTTAGAGCGCGTTTTAGATGTGGCAAGCTCGGGGCGCAGAGGACGTATGCGGCCGGAAACCACTTTCCACACCGCGGCGCCATGGGCCGGCACATGGACATCGAAGGGCTCGGTCGAGGTGAATACCTTGGGCTCGGAGCCGCCATCGAGAAGGTTGCGGGCCTTGGGATCGATACCTTCGGGAAGGTTGTACTCCATAAAGGCATGCCGCGGTATAATGAGGCGCACATCGTCGTCGGTATCGCCGAAGTTGGCCACTATCACCAGAGTCTCGCCGTCCTTATGACGGAGGAAAGCAAAATGCCGGTGGGGATTGAGGCAAGGATTTTCGAGATTCACATACATCAGATCGAAGAACGAGCCCTCGCGGATGGCAGCCTCGCTGTTGGCCAGAGTGAGAATGCGCCTGTAGATTGTCCTGAGCTGTTTCTGCTGTGGAGTGAGCGAGCCGCGGCAGCTGCCGTTTTTGAGCCAGCGGCGCACGGTGGCCACGCTCCAGTAGTCGAATATGGTCGTACGGCCGTCGAGACCGCTGAAACCCTCGGCATCCATGCCCGGCTCGCCAAGTTCCTGACCGAAATAGATCATGAACGGACCGGTAGAGAAGAACGCGCTCACCACAAGCGAGGGAATGGCGCGCATGGGGTCGCCGGCATAGAATGAGGAAGCGAAGCGCTGCTCGTCGTGGTTTTCGAGAAAGTTGAGCATGCGGCCGCCTATGCCTTCCACCGTCTGCCAGCACCCTGTGATGCGGGCTGCCGAGTGGTTGGCGGTCTCCACGGCACGGAGGGTGTCGTAGAGATTGACCTTGTCATTGAGATAGTCGAAGCAGGCATAGTCGAGATAGGTGCGGTAAAGACTCACATCGTAGATCTCGGCTATAAATATTATATCGGGCCAGTGCTGCTTCACCTGCGGAATGGCCCAGTGCCAGAACTCGGCCGGGACCATATGCGCCATATCGCACCGGAAGCCGTCGATACCCTTCGAGGCCCAGAAACGCAGTATGTGCAGCATCTTGAACCACGTATCGGGTATGGGGTCGAAATGACGGGAGCCGTCGCCGTAGTCGATACCGTAGTTGAGTTTCACGGTCTCGTACCAGTCGTTCGGACCCGGAAACGCCGTGAAACAGTCGTTGCCCGAAGCCTTGGCCGGGAACTCCACATAGGCGTCGCGACCCGAGCCGAGGTCGATATGGGGCGCGAACTGCTGGCGGGTTATATAGTAGAAATTGTTGTTCGGGGTAAAGAACATCTCGTCGTTGTCGCCGGTGCCGAAGTCCTCGATTCCGGCAGGCTTGGCGTCCGAGCGGTACTGGCGTGCCACATGATTGGGCACAAAGTCGATAATAACCTTGAGTCCGGCCTCGTGCGTGCGCTCTACCAGCGCCTCGAACTCTTCCATGCGCGAAGGCACGTCGACAGCCAGATCGGGGTCGATGTCGTAGTAGTCGCATATCGCATAGGGGCTTCCGGCCTTGCCCTTGACCACATGGGGGTTCTGCTGCGGAATGCCGAAAGATGTATAGTCGGCGTCGTGCGCATGCTCTATCACTCCGGTATACCACACATGGGTCGCGCCCATGTCGCGGATGGAACCAAGGATAGTGCTGTTGATATCGTTCAGTTTGCCGGAGCCGTTTTGTGCTAATGTGCCTCCTACCACCGGAGTGGCGCAATAGTTGGTAAACAACCGGGGAAGCAACTGGTAGATTATCGGCTTTTGCTGTGTCATAGGTATAATATCAGGATGGAAAATTGCTTATGACGGGTCTCTCACCGCCGGGATTCCACAAACCTGCTTTTCTAAGTGCCGCGCGGGTATTGATATACCCGCTCACGAACAAATTCTTTATGTGTTTAAGGTCGAAAACAGCGTAGTCGGCTATTTCGGGTGTTTCCACCGAAATATCGCACATAGCCATGTCCTCGGCCTGATTGGCCTTGGCCATAAGGTTGTAGGTACGCAAGGCTACATCGATAATCGAGGAAAAATTTCTCTTGGGGCGCAGCGGGCTCACATTCACCCCGATAAGCATGTCGCACTTGTCGCGAAGCATCCATGCCGGATGGTTGCGCAGAACGCCGCCGTCGACATAGTTCACGCCATCAATTACCACAGGGCGGAATACTATGGGGATGGAGCACGAGGCGACCAGACGCGGCCCGATCTCGCCCGTATTGAAAGCTACCGGGCGCGCCGAGTCGAGATCGGTGGCTCCGACATATGTGGGTATGCGAAGATCTTCAAGACGGTGGACGCCACCGAGAGCGCGAACTATAAAACGGGAAAATTTATCGAGCTTGAAAAGGCCGCCCGAGCCGAGGCCGAGCTCGGCGAAATCGCGAAAACTTGTTTTGGCAAAAAGCGTGGCTATGCCCATGGGCGTAAGACCGCCCGCATAAAGCACCGCCGCCACGGATCCTGCACTGACTCCGGCTATTACATCGGGCCGCATACCGGCCTCCTCTATCGCCATCAGTGCGCCCGCATGGGCAAAACCGCGCGCGCCACCCCCGCTGAGGGCTACGCCAAGACGGTATTCTTTGTGTCCTTCTTTGTCCATGGCTTTCGCTTTACGACTGCAAAATTAATGAGAATTAGCCGCACCGCCAAATTTTTGCCCTGAAAGCTTTCGCCCGCCGCACACAACAGCGCGCACAATGCCCTACAAGATGACAATACCGAAAAAACCGGGCGGAGAGCGATGATATATGAAAAAAAATGAGTAGTTTTGCCAATTATTATGCATTGACATGAACGAGGAAGCCCTTAGCCGTATGATGCTGAAAGACACGTCGTTTCAGGCTCTGATGCAACACCGTATCTTCAACGTGTTGCTCATAGCCTCGCCCTACGACGCTTTCATGATGGAAGAAGATGGACGCGTAGAAGAACAGCTCTACAACGAATACGTGGCTCTGAATCTGAGTTCGCCCCCGCGAGTCACGCGCGTGTCGACCATCGCCGAAGCCCTCGAAACAATGCGGCAAAAAGCCTTCGACATCGTGGTGGCAATGCCGGGCGGCGATCTGTCGGAAACTTTCGAAGGTTCAGCCCTGATCAAGGAGGCATTTCCCAACGTGCCCATTGTGGTGCTCACTCCGTTCTCAAAAGAAGTGTCGCGACGCCTCGCCGACAAGAATCTCGACAATATCGACTATGTATTCAGCTGGCTGGGCAACATGGATCTTCTCCTGGCCATCATTAAGCTACTGGAAGACAAGCTGAATATCAATGACATAACCGACGTTGGCGTTCAATCGATTCTGTTGGTCGAAGACTCTGTGAGATTCTACTCCTCGGTGCTGCCGCACATCTACAAATTCCTTCTGAAACAGTCGGTTATATTCTCCACCGAGGCACTCAACCAGCACGAACAGATGCTCCGCATGCGCGGACGCCCCAAAGTGATGCTCGCCCGAAACTACGAGGAAGCCGTCGAGCTCTACGAACGCTACGGCAAAAACATGCTCGGAGTAATCAGCGACGTATCGTTCAACCGCATGGGTGCCAAAGACTCCAAGGCCGGTCTGAAACTGGCACGATGGATACGCTCGCAGGATCCCTTCCTCCCGATAATCGTGGAGTCGAGCGAATCGCAGAATTCCGTGGCCGTGCGAGGATTCGGAGGCATATTCATCGACAAAAATTCGAAAAAACTGCCCGTCGACCTCGGCGAAGCCATAATGAACAACTTCGGCTTCGGCGACTTCATAATACGCGAACCGTCTACCGGCGAGCCGATCATGACCATCCGCAATCTCAAAGACATGCAGCAGCGGGTGTTCGACATTCCGGCCGACTCGCTTCTATACCACGCCTCGCGCAACGACATATCGCGCTGGCTCTACTCGCGTGCGCTGTTCCCCATAGCCGACGTGGTGAAGCAGCATCACTTCAGCGAAATCGAAGAAGCTCCTGCCGTCAAGCAGCTGTTCTTCGACCTGATAGTAAAATACCGCAAGATGAAAAACCGCGGTGTTGTGGCTGTTTTCCAGAAAGACCGCTTCGACCACTACTCCAACTTCGCCCGCATTGGCCAGGGAAGCCTCGGCGGCAAAGGGCGCGGTCTGGCATTCGTCGACTCTATCATTAAAAAGAATCCGGTCTGCGACAATTTCGACGGCATCACCATATCGATACCGCGCACCGTAGTGCTGTGTACCGACATTTTCGACGAGTTCATGGCCGTGAACCGCCTCTACCCTCTCGCTCTCAGCGACACGCCCGACGAGGAAATCCTCGAGGCTTTCCTTGCCGCACAGCTGCCAGAGAGGCTGTCGGAAGACTTCGCCGCCCTCTTCGATGTTGTCGACCGGCCTTTCGCCGTACGCAGCTCGAGCCTCCTCGAAGACTCGCACTATCAGCCGTTCGCCGGCATCTACTCCACGTACATGGTGCCCTACACCACCGACCGCGAGCGCCGCATGCGCTGGCTGCACGATGCCATAAAAGGCGTGTACGCCTCGGTGTTCTACTCGGCGAGCAAGGTGTATATGACAGCCACAAGCAATGTCATAGACCAGGAAAAGATGGCCGTGATAATACAGGAAGTAATCGGCGAGAACCATGGCAATTACTACTTCCCGTCGTTCTCGGGAGTAGGACGCTCGCTCAACTACTACCCCCTTGGCGACGAGCAGCCCGAAGACGGCGTCGCCGAGATAGCCGTCGGACTGGGAAAATACATAGTCGACGGAGGCCGCGCCCTGCGGTTCTCGCCTCTGCACCCGGCCCACGCCCTCCAGACATCGACTCTCGAGCTGGCTCTGCGCGACACCCAGACCACGCTCTTCGCCATGGAGCAGCGCCCCGACACCGCCGACTTCACTGTGAAGGTGGACGAAGGCGCCTCGCTGGTCAAAAAACAGATACGCGACTTCGCCGATACCGGCGCTCTACGATACATGGTATCGACCTACGACGCCTACAACGGCATGCTCAAGGACTACGAAGACGGCAAGGGACGCCGTGTGGTGACATTCGCCAACATCCTGCGCGACAAGGCCCTTCCCCTCGCCGACGCCATCCACTTCATGCTTTCCGAAGGCCAGACGGCTATGCAGCGGCCTGTCGAGATAGAATTTGCCGGCAATATCAACGCCTCGCCGACCGAAAACGGCATCCGGGGACATCTCTACTGGCTGCAGATAAGACCTATCATCGACCGCAAGCAACTCATATCCGACGAAGTGCTCGACCACCCCGACGAGGAACTGATACTGCGCACCGACACCGCCCTCGGCAACGGCATGATAGAGGGTGTCCGCACCATAGTATATGTGAAGCCCGGCAACTTCGACTCGCTGGTAAATCCGTCGCTGGCCCTCTCTGTCGCCAAAATAAATGCCGGAATGGCAGAGCGCGGCGAGGGCTACATTCTCATCGGGCCGGGCCGATGGGGAACCTCCGACCCCGCTCTGGGTATACCGGTACGATGGGCCGACATATCGGCCGCCCGCGTTATCGTGGAAGCCGCCGTAGGCAACTACCGTGTGGAACCCAGTCAGGGCACCCACTTCTTCCAGAACCTCACCTCCTTCGGCGTAGGGTATTTCACAGTCGATTCGCGCGGTGGTTCCGGATTCTACGACAGCGATTATCTCGACTCACTCCCTGCCGACTACGAGGACGACCACATCAGAATAGTGCGCTTCGCACAGCCTCTGGCAATAGCCATAAACGGCCGCTCGGGACGCGGCACCGTTCAGAAACCTGATACACAAAACGATTCAACTAACATAGAATGAGCTTTTTCGACAGCATGCGCCGCTTTTTCGGTGCCGACTCCGACTATAACAACGACGATACCCACGACAACGACCTGACCACGGCCGACGATGACGACGACACTACCACCGCCGACGCGCGCGCAGCAGAAGAAAGCGCCGCACCGGCCGTCGACGGACTCGTCGAGCTCCCCGCACGGCCCGTTGTCGACCCGGCCATGAAGTCAAAAATATTCGAAGGCGTCGTGGCTATCTTCAACGAGTCGCTGCCCGATTTCCTGCGCAAAAGCGTCGACCCCGAGCGCCAGAGCGAGCTGATAATGCAGTCGCTCGACGCATCGCTGTCGCAGTATCTCGACGATCTTTCGGCGCAGGCTGCCGTCTATGCCGAAGCGAGACTTAAAAATGCCGCCGACAATGCCCGCCACGAAGCGGAGCGTCTGCGCCACGACATGGAGAGCCTCGAGCAGCAGCGCACCTCTCTGCGCGAGCAGCAGCTTAGCGCCGAACGCCGCCGACGCGCTCTCGCCGACCGTGTGCAGGACCTCGAGACACAGCTCGCCAACGCCGATGCCGAGCGCGAACAGTTCGAACTCGAAAAAAAGAGTCTGCTCAACAAACTCAAAGTCACCGAAGTGCAGCCGGGCGTTATCGAAGAACTGCAGCAGGAAATCGAACGACTGAAAAGCGAACACACCGACACCCCTGAAACCGCCCCCGATCCTGCTCAGCTCGAAGTCCTCAACGCAGAAATAGAAAAAATAAACACCGAACTCGCCGAAGCCCGCACAGCTCTGGCCGAGGCACATGCCGCCATAGAGCAGCACAAGGCAAATGCCGAGAACAGCCAGACCATGTACAACGACCTGCAGCATCAGCTTGTCGACGAGCGCGAAGCCCGCGCCAAAGCCGAAGCCGAAAGCGCCGAGGCCCGCAAAATCTTCGAAACGGTGAAGGAGATGCAGCTGCAGATGCAGCAGGTGGAAGTGCTGATACAGAAACGCGACGACCGCATAGCCCGGCTGAAATCGACCAACAAAAAACTCAAAGAAGAACTTGCCGAGACAAAAGCAAGACTTGCCGAAACAGAGGACATGCACGACGACGGGCTCTTCGCCCTCGTGCAGGAGGACGAAGAGCCCGAACTCGTTCCGTCGGCCGAGGAAGAGGCCGCCATGGCATCGCTCGAAGATGATTTCGAATGTCCCGAATGGTTCACTCAGCCCGCACCCGGCGAGGGTCGCCTAAAAGTTTCGGAAGAACCTTTCGGCTACACACCGCCCGTGCGCAAGCCTGCGCCCGACAACGACGCCCAGCTGTCGCTCTTCTGATTATTTGCGGTACTGCGGTTCCAGAGGCACCGGGAAGCGCGAGAAGAGCGTCTGTACGGCCTCGGCTATGCCTTTGAGGTTGCGGAACTGCGACTGGCCGTTCTCAAGAATCGTGGCTACCGACGCCGAATACAGCGGCAGTTTCTTGTCGATGTTCACCATATCCATTGTCAGCACGCCTTCCTTGTAGATGCCGGTGATAACCTGTGCATTGGCATAGTAATTGGCCCAGTAATTGACGCGCGGATAGATGAAGTAGGGGTAGAATCCGTTGTAGTACGGACCGGCATACGGACTGTAGCCCGGGGGAAGTGCCGGCTCGGTCTCTATCTCGCGGTGCACTGTAAGACCGATATTGATGAGCAGCGGCGAAGCGGGATCTTCGGTGAAGCCGCGTTCGATCATCTGCTCGCGGATAGCGGCGGCGATGTTATAGTACGTCACCATCTGCATGCCCGGCGGAAGGCTGTTGCCGTCGGCAGGTGTGACTATGCGGAATGTGGAATAGGTGCTGAGATCAGCGTTGTTATAGGTCTCGCTGTTTACCAGTGAGAACGGGCTGCACGAAGTCAACAGCACCAGAGCAGCCGCAAGAATAGAAAGATACTTTTTCATAAAACGCGGAGTTTATTCTATGTAGAAAGAACACTCCGCGTAGCCGTAAAGTTCGCTATTTCGAGGTAACGATGGCGATGGCGTTGAGCCGGTGTTCAAGTTCGGTCGAGCTCAGACGCGTCGACAGTTTCCCTCTGTGAGCCACCGATATATTGCCGGTCTCCTCCGACACCACCACAGCTACGGCATCGGTCGCCTGGGCTATGCCCAGCGCCGAACGGTGGCGCAGACCCAGTGTACGCGGCACATCGCTGTCGTGGCTCACCGGCAGAATACAGCCGGCCGACTCAAGACGCCCGTGCGCCACTATTAGAGCGCCGTCGTGAAGAGGCGAGTTTTTGAAAAATATATTCTCTATCAGACGCGTATTTATGTTGGCGTCTATCACGTCGCCCGACTTGGCATAGTTGTCGAGCGGCACCGTCTGCTCTATCACTATCAGCGCGCCTGTCTTGCTCTTGGACATGCTCATGCACGCATACACTATAGGCATCACCCACGCAAGAGCCTCGGCGTCGAGCTCCTCTTTGTGGTGGTGGAACAGCTTCGACAAAAAGCGCAGGCGCCTGTGCGACCCGAGCTCGACAAGAAAACGCTTGATTGGCTCCTGGAAGATTATCACAAGGATAATCAGACCGATAGCCATGAATTTATCGAGAATGGTGCCGATGAGGCGCATGTTGAAGATTTCGGAAGCCAGGACCCACAGAATGATGAAAGCGAGCACTCCATAGAATATGTTGATAGTGCCCGACTCCTTCATGAGCCGGTAGATATAGTATATCAGCACTGCGAAAAGCAGTATGTCGATTATATCTTTTATTCCGAAATCAAACATGGCTTAAAGTATGTTTACGTTAGCGCTCCGACTATCGAGACTGCGGCTACGGCCTCGGCAACGTCGTGCACGCGCAGTACGGACGCGCCGCGCTCGAGAGCGAGCACATTGACTGCCGTGGTGGCGGCCGCCATGGCCTCGGGGGCCACACCGGGCAGACGCGACAGCATCGACTTGCGCGACATTCCCGCAAGCAGCGGCATGCCGCTTGCGGCGATGGTCTCGAGCGAACCGAGCAGCCTGTAGTTCTGCTCCGGAGTCTTGGCAAAACCGAAACCCGGATCGAGAATCACATCGGCCACACCGAGAGCGTGGAGCTCGGCGGCCTTGCGGCTGAGATAGCCCGCAACCTCAGCGGCGACATCGTCGTAGTCGGTGAGAGTCTGCATGGTCGCCGGAGTACCGCGCATGTGCATGAGCACATACGGGCAACGCAGCGCGGCCACAGTGTCGAACATGGCCGCATCGAGCTCGCCGCCCGATATGTCGTTGACGATATCGGCGCCGCACACCTCCACGGCCTCGCGTGCGACGGAGGCCCGGAAAGTATCGACAGATATGAGCACATCGGCGCCGACCTCTGCGCGCACGGCCTCGACACCGTCGCACAGACGGGTCATTTCCTCGTCAGCGCTCACCTCCGAGGCACCCGGGCGCGATGAGTATGCGCCCAGATCGAGCATGGAAGCCCCGGCGTCGACCATGGCACGAGCCGTACGGGCGGCATCGGCGGGGTCCTGGTGGCGCGAGGCCGCATAGAACGAATCAGGCGTCAGGTTGATGATACCCATCACCGCGGGCCGGTCGAACTCATAGAGACGCCCGCGGGAGTTGAGGCTGAACGGACGGTATTTCACTGGCGGTTTGCGCGTTTACGTTCTGTTTCGTCGAGAATGATCTTGCGCAGACGGATATGGTGGGGTGTCACCTCCACATACTCGTCCTCCTTGATATATTCGAGCGCTTCCTCGAGGCTGAAAACCACCGGAGGTACTATGCGGGCCTTGTCGTCGGCGCCGGAAGCACGCATGTTGGTGAGTTTCTTGCTCTTGGTCACATTCACGGGTATGTCGTTGTCCTTGGCGTTCTCGCCCACCACCTGACCGGCATAGACCTCTTCCTGCGGGAAGATGAAGAAGCGTCCGCGGTCCTGCAGCTTGTCGATGGCATAGGCATAGGCCGTGCCGGCTTCGATGGCAATGAGAGAGCCGTTGGTACGGCGCTCTATATCGCCCTTCCAGGGCTGATATTCGAGGAAGCGGTGCGCCATTATGGCTTCGCCGCCCGATGCGGTGAGCACATTGCTGCGCAGACCGATAATACCGCGCGAGGGTATCTGGAATTCGAGCTGCACGCGGTCGTTTTTGGTGTTCATGGCCACGAGATCGCCCTTGCGGCGTGTCACCATGTCGATCATCTTGGACGAGAACTCTTCGGGAACGTTGATAGTCAGAAGCTCCACGGGCTCGCACTTGCGGCCGTCGATTTCGCGGATGATTACCTGCGGCTGGCCCACCTGGAGCTCGTAGCCCTCGCGGCGCATGGTCTCGATGAGCACCGACAGGTGCAGCACACCGCGGCCGAATACGGTCCATACGTCTTCCTTCACGCCTTTTTCCACGCGGAGGGCGAGGTTGCGGTCGAGCTCGGCGGTAAGGCGGTCGCCGATATGACGCGAGGTCACATACTTGCCGTCGCGGCCGAAGAAGGGACTGTCGTTGATGGTGAAAGTCATCGACATGGTTGGCTCGTCGATGGCTATGCGCGGCAGCGGTTCGGGATTTTCCACAGCGGCGACGGTATCGCCGATTTCAAATCCGTCAATACCGACAAGAGCGCAGATATCGCCGTTTTCGACACTTTCCACCTTTTTGCGGCCCATGCCCTCGAAGGTATGCAGCTCCTTGATACGCTGCTTCACCACAGATCCGTCGCGACGGCACAGAGCTATCTCCTGACCTTCGCGCATGGTGCCGCGATGTACGCGGCCGATGGCGATTCGACCCACATACTTCGAATAGTCGAGCGATGTAATGAGCATCTGCACGTCGCCCGGATTTTCCTCCGGTCCGGGTATGTGCTCTATGATAGTATCGAGGAGCGCGAAAATATTGTCGGTAGGTTTCTTGTAGTCCTCGCTCATCCAGCCCTGTTTGGCCGAGCCATACAGTGTGGGGAAATCGAGCTGCTCTTCAGTAGCATCGAGCGAGAACATCAGGTCGAACACCATTTCCTGCACCTCTTCGGGACGGCAGTTGGGCTTGTCGACCTTGTTGATCACCACCACGGGCTTCAGGCCCATCTCTATGGCTTTCTGGAGCACGAAACGTGTCTGGGGCATCGGGCCTTCGAATGCGTCGACAAGCAGCAGGCAGCCGTCGGCCATGTTGAGCACGCGCTCCACCTCGCCGCCGAAGTCGGCGTGTCCCGGGGTGTCGATGATGTTGATTTTGTAACCTTTGTAGTCTATGGAAACGTTTTTGGAAAGGATTGTGATGCCGCGCTCACGCTCGAGGTCGTTGTTGTCGAGAATGAGTTCGCCTGCATTCTGGTTCTCGCGGAAAAGATGGCCTGCGAGGAGCATCTTGTCGACCAAGGTCGTCTTGCCGTGGTCTACATGCGCAATAATTGCGATGTTACGTATTTTCTGCATAAATAAGTCTGCGACTATATCTGTTTCAAACTGCAAAATTACTCAAAAAATACGAAACCGCCCTCCTGCCCGCCGACCTTTTTCACGCCCCACCCTCATTTAACGTAGTAATTGATGTCTATAAGGATTAAATGAAACGATAAACTATTGCATTTTCTTGATTTCGTTATATAGAGCCAGCCCTTTTGCCGTAAGTAAATATTTTTGTCTCGGGTGATTGGGCTTGTCGGGATATAACACCTTGAGAAAACCGGCTTCGAAAGCGGGGTTTATATAATTCGCCAAAAATGTCGGACGATGTTTCAGACCGACTTTTTCCATCAATACTTTTAACGATAATTGTTCGTTTGACAAAGCTAATAGCAAAGCGCGAACTTGTTCGGTTACTTGTACGGCAGCTTGTTCGGTACTTGTACGGTCAATTTGCCCGTCTTGTTTTACCATCAGCTCTTCCGGAGCATTAATCACCATATACCGATTCCGCAATTCATTAGTTTCACCCAATAGCAGATTGCGAAAGAATCGCTCCAAATATCCGGAATTACGCATAACGCTTTTTTTTACGTTTTGGTAGTTGGCACGTACCAGCGCATTACGGAAATACCACGAATGATTGGCGAACAAGTCGTTTGTCACGTCAAAACCCATAGAACGCAGATAGAGAATCGTAAACACAGCAATCGTTCTGGTATTTCCCTCGCCGAACGGATGGATTTGCCACAATCCCGATACAAACCTGGCTATGTGGCTCACTAACCCGTTTCTGTCCACTTTTGAATAGTCGAACTGGCGTTCTTGTTCCAAGTCGTATTCAATCGCTTTGCGAAGGTCGGGCGCGGAAACATACAACACCGTATCACCACGTAGCACCCATTCCTTTTTGGCAATGTTGTAATCGCGGATTTGCCCTGCAAATTTAAAGACTCCGTCAAAAATCCGACGATGAATTGATGTCAGCCCGACAAGTGTAAAAGCAAAAGTTTTCTCGGTAAGAAGTTTACGGATGTTTGTCGAAGCCATATCCGCTTCGTGGATTTCTGCATCTTCAGGCGTATGTGCTATTTTCGATTGATAATAGCTACGGATAAGCTGTTCGGCTTCGTCGATTGTAATCTCGCCTTCAATATCTTTACGTGCTGTCTCGATCAAGTAGTCGGAAGGCTTCAAGCCATCAACCGCCTGCAATCCTATTGCGGTCTGCCATGCGTAACCCTTCTCCCGCTTCTGCGGCTCGCCCTGGCGTATGTATTCGTCAAAATCCATCATATCTCAAAATACAACATAAAGATAAAAAACATGTGCCCTTGCAGGAACTATTTGATGAGGGTGGCGAGGGTGGCGGCGATCTCTTCGGTGGTCGGGTTGACGGCGAGGATGGTGCCGTCGCGGTCGACGAGGACAATCTTGCCGCCGCCGTTGCCGGCATGGTACTTGCGCCATATCCGGTTGACATCATTGAGTTCTATGAGATTCAGCCACGGGTAGCCGTCGCGTTCTATAGCGGCAATCATGGCGTCGGCCGAATTCTGCTCCCGAGCCACACCGACCACCGTGAAGCCGCGGTCGCGATATTTCTCGTAGAGAGGAATAAGCTCTTTGCTGTGGCGGCGGCACGGTCCGCACCACGACGCCCACAGGTCTATCACGGCGACCTTACCGTCTATGACATCGGAGATGCGCACTTCGTTGCCATCGAGATCCGGTGCCGTAAAATCGGTGTACTTCCGTCCCGGTGCCGGTGCTCCGGCCTCGTGCATCATGGCAATCTGACGATAGTAGTAATTGTCGGTAAGAGTATCGGCATAGTTATCCTCGAATATTTCCATTATCTCGTCGGCATGAGGATAGCCTGTATTCACAAGAGTGAACATCGTATAGAGGTTAAGGGCCGACGGCTGTGCCAGCTCTGCGGCAAAAAAACGACGGTGAACAAGATCGAGAAGACTGTCGTACTGCGCCTCTACTTTCTTTCCTTCGTCGCTGAGCACACGGTCCTCGTCATACAGCTTATTTATTATGGCCTGAATGCTGTCGCGCTGCGGCGCGGTAAGCTCGTTCCATTTATCGCTGTAAGCCTTGGCTTCCCTGGCCTCCGCACTATACATCTCTCCCGAGGTCGTCAGCTCGGCCCGGCGCTTTCCGATAGCCGATTCATAGAGATTCTTCTGCCAGTAATCGTCCATGCGTTCATTATAAGCCGTATAGGCCTCCGAGGCCGGTCCGCCGCTCACCCTGATGTCGCCGTCGGAATCGTCGGGAAAATCGACTGTCACTTCATCGTCCGAGGCAAATATCCTCACTACGTGCCACGAACCGTTCAGACGCTCGGCGCCGATACACAGCTCGTACACCCTGTCGGGCTCACCGGCTACGGTGTAGCTGAATTTGCCGTTGCGAACCGGAATAAGGACAGATTTATTGACGCGCCCATCGGCGCCTCCCTCGATAAGGATAAGCCACGATGCTTCGGGATGGCCGTTGATCGAGCCCGATATGCGGGTGGTCTTTTTGCCTATAGTATTTCCGTTAAGCCGTATGTCGGACACAAGCCATCCGCCCGGTTCCACAAAATCTATCACCGTATCAGCCGCTGCCACCGGCTCGAACACGAACACGGGCGATACGTATGCCGAATCGCCCAGTACGGTCTTTTTACCGAACTCCATGCCTTCGAGCGCCTTAAGATTATATCTCGCTCCGGTCACCTTGCCTTTGAGATATATGTTGGTGTCGGCACGCACCCAGTTCCCCGGACGTCCGTAGATATCGGCATTCAGCCGGGTGGCATCGTCAAGAAGTTCGACAGACGCGACACTGAACGACATCGGACCGTTCCCGAAATCGGGACATTTTACCATGCGGGCAGAAGCCGCAGTCAGGGCCATACACGCCAACAGGACTAAAAACAGTTTTTTCATAGTATGTGTTTTCAAGATGTAGGTTTATACCACAAAGATATAAAAAATAATCCGCACTTTCACAAGCACGGATAATATTTTCATTTATTCCCGAAAGCCTTTAGCAGACATCGGGCTTCTTCGGCTGAAATGACCGAGACAGTACCATGGCGCGCTTCCGATGGAAACGACGAGTCCTCTATCTCCCAGTTTTCGAAATCGGACGACGATGACACTCCGAAGCCGTCGGCCATACAGTAGTCATAGTACAGCATACATTTTTCACCCGCGATGTCCATAACAGCCGACGGCCCTTCGGTAATCACCGGTACTATCTGTCCGCCGTTGAGATGCCCCTCTACGATAGTGTACGGACCCTCGGGATTGTCGGCAACGGCCACACGGATAGCGCGGCGCTCGCCGGTAAGCTCTCCGAATTCCTCTTCTTTATGGAACAGATAGTACTTCCCGTCCTTAAGCAGCAGCGTTCCGTCGATTACCGAATACGGCGGCTCAAAAAGCAGTTTGGCCGGTGTGAATTCTTTCCAGTTCTTTGTGCGGCAATACCAGAGACGGCTCTTTTTCCAGCCTGCATCCTCGAACGATGAAGACCATACCAGAATATAATCGCCGGCTTTATCGTCGTAGAACCATTCGGGCGCCCATATATTACGCACCATCCGGCCCTCGGCGTCGCGCACGTCTTTCATAAGCGGCAGCAGATCCTCGCGGGTCCAGTGCACGAGGTCGGTCGATGTGGCGTAGAGGCAGCTCGGGCCGGTCTGCGCGCGATCGTCGCGACGCCCTCCGCCCGTTGCCATCAGGCGCCACACTCCGTCGGGGCAGCGGCGCACATAGGGGTCGCGCATCTGCTGGTCCCACACCGGGAGATTATCGTTAAGGGCCATCCAGTGCTTTCCGTCGGTCGACAGAGCGATATGAAGGCGCTCCACATTCATCGGGTCGGGCAGCGGCACATGCACGGTCCTGCCGGCAGAATCGATTTCGACACGGGTAGGATAGCGCTGACGGAAATATGTGAGCATATACACCTCGCTATTATCATCAATCACGAAATTCGCGGCATCTGTAACATCCTGCGCCGACAGTGCCAGCACAGAAACAAGCGCCAAAACGGTAGATAGTATTCTCATAGTATCAGAAACTGGTTGTACAGCGCAAAAATACTAAATATTATCCATATCACGCTCATGAGATATCTTCTTCAACTTGCATAAAGTGAAAACGCAGCCACACACAGTGGCGTATAGCCACGAAATACCTTTACTTTTAATAAATATGTCAGAAAACAGCCCTAAATTAAAGATTTTTGATTATCTTTGGCAAAAATTCAATCGATACCATGAGTAATCTTCCTCCTTACCGTATGGTCGGACGCGCCAATGCCGTCGGTCACCATCTTCTGCAGAAATACAGCCTCAGTCCGAGCGATCCCCATACCGATATCGTGGTGCTACTTCTTGCGCTCGGTCAGCGTGTTAGCGATGCCGACCGCGATCTGTGCAACAAACTGGCCATAGACGTCCACTACGACCGTCAGCAGGCCGAAAGCCGCATGATTGCCTCCGACCAACTGCGAAAAGAGCAGATTGCCGGCGAAAGTGAGGCCGCGTATCTGCTACGGAAGTATCCGCGCCAGTATGCCGAATACATTCTCGCCGACCGCGACTATATTCCCGAAGTCAAAGCACACGAAGAAGCTCAAAAGCGCCGTCGGCGCCGACGCCTGATCACAGCGGGCAGCATTGTCGGAGCGCTGATACTGGGCATAATCATCTACAATCTTCCATATTTCGCCGAAAAGCGGGCATTCGGAGAGGCTGAGAAAGATCTGCTGTCGGGCGAATACTGGACCTACGAAGTTGCCGTAGGACATTATATGTACCGGTATCCCGACGGTGCGCACCTGCAGGATGTGCTGATGCTCGCGGCAAAAGCCTGCAGTGAGACATCGCAGCCATCCGATGCCGTGAAGTATGCCTCGGACTATCTGCGCAGATTTCCCGACGGCAAATATGCCGGCGAAGTGGCCGAAATATACGACATGGTTTGGAACAGCGAGATTGCCCGCTTCAACGAACTCGCCGCAGCCAACGCCACAAAAGAAGGCGCCGACTTCGTGCGGGCCATGCTGTCGTATATGCGCGAGAAACACATCAATACCGTTGCCGTAGAGGGGCGCCCGACGCTCGAACTGATGGAGTATGACGAATATCCGCAGGGAGTACGAGTGTTTATGGAAACTCTCAACAACAAGGAAACCGGTTCGATGAAACTGCCCGACGATATGGAGACTATCAAGGACAAGATTTCTCTCACAGAAGCTCGGTCGTACACATCGATTATAGTGGAAGGCCTCCAGGCCGGCTTCGACAAAGTGCTTACCCCGGGATTCATCACCTTTACCGAGCACCCCGGCGAATCCGACGCGGCACTTCCCAAAGCGATAGTCGATTACACCATCAAGACTCAGGACCAGGATTTTGGATCGTTCGCCGTACCTGATATATGGGAATATACCTCGACAATGAACGGCATAGTAATGTCGCGCTGTCTTCTCCTGGGCATCGGCATGACTTTCAACGCTACATTTGTGCTGCCCGACAGCGACATTCACTACACCGTTACAGGGACCGGCGACGCAGGGTCGGAATCGATCAATGTCGACCGCTCGAAAGCCTATGCGACCATGTGTCGCCGCTGCACACAGCGCTTCAGCGAAACCATCGCCTCCGATTTCGGCATCTGACACAGCTACGGTTTCGCCAACAGCACCATTCAGCCGGCCGACTAACGCACCACAGCCTTGGCGCAGCAGCCACCGGCTGAAACTATATACATCCCTGCCCGAAGCGAACCGAATGTCACGCCGCTGCCGTCGGAAAGCGCATCGCCCACCTTAACTCCGGCCACATCATAGACACTTATTTCACCCGGCGCCGAGACCTCTATCTCCGAACCGATTACTCTCACCTCCGGTCTCCGGTCGGTCGCAATGGTGCCGACAGCCGTAGTGTGCGGCTCGAAAAAGAAATCCGTGAAACCGGCAGTATTGGCCGCCAGACTGTATATGGTCGCATGTGTAGCCCCCTCGTACTCCGTATATCTGAATTTATCGGAAGCCTGCATAAGTGCGGGCGCGAGAGTCTGCATTCCTTCCGGCGACACAGTCTTGTCTTCGCTGCCATGGAAAGCCCATACATAGCTTTTCGAAGCATTGGCCACAAGTGCGTCGAATTTTACGCCCGCATCGCCGTAGCCAGCTATCGGAGCAGCACGCGCGAATAGCGGCTCAGCGGTATTGAGAAGATACCAGATCGCCGCCGCACCGTTCGAACTTCCCACAAGACTCATATTCTCCTTTGCAACACCATACTCTGCCGCAAATCTTTTGGCAAGAGCCACGGCGCCGTCAAGCCACTTGGTAGCTTCCGACTCTTCGAGATAGCCTCCGCGGCCCGTCACCCACTGCTCTTCCAGGGGCAGCTGGGCACCGACAATTATCACGTTCTCGCCCGAATTCAAAAGCTGATACAGAGGCGACGCGCCCATCGAACACATATGCAGACTGTTATCATCGCCTCGCGAGCCAAGGTCGTGCAGATAAAGCACAAGGTGTGGCGCACCATCCCTCTTGTCGGAAATATGGTAGCGATACTTCATCTCGGTACCGTCGGCAAGAGTACAACTTCCGGCTTCGAACACCTTCTCGGGCACCATAATATCTGCCGTCACACGGTCGAAATCCTTTGTCATAGTATAGTGTAGCAGTGTATACTGGTCGGCTGTCGGAAGACCGTGCACGTTCATCTCGAATTCTGTTGCGGGATTGTTGTGCGGTTCGGAAACATTGAATACACGCATGGCCGGAAACTCGCCACCCGTTATATTCACACTCACTTTTTTGCCGTCGACACTGTTGGCGCCGCTTGTGCCAAGAAAAGCGCGCCCGGCAAACTCACCGCCCGAAATATTGATTTCACTCCCGCCGCCCTTAAGGCCTGCCGATACCGAGCCGGCATAGAGACAGTGCACACGGCCTCCGGATATGTTTACGGTAGCCGTCGACGCGGCAATCGCGACATTATTCTTGAAATTTTTCGCCGTACCACGGTTATAGAGTACAAGGTATACTTCTCCCGATTCGATATTGATTTTCGGATTCATGTCGTCGGCTGCCAGATTGTCGTTGTCCTGACAGCCCCCGAGCACCGTAAACGATTGCGCGAGTTTTTCCCATGTGAAATTACCATGCATCTCGCAACCCTGTCCGATTGTCACTTCATGATAGTTGGCAATCAGAAGGAGGTAACCGCCCGTACCCGTCAGATTGAAAGTAATATTCTCAAACCGTGTATCCGACGTTATCCCCAGCCGCATACCTTTGGTGAGGGTCCAGGCGGTTTCGTCGTGGTCTTCGGCCCGATAGTCGATACCGTCGTAAACCTGGGTATACGTTATCGAGCCACTTCTCGGAGCAGTAGGTACAAAATTGGCTGCCTGGGTAAATTTACCGTTGACAACTATCACACCGTCGGCTTCGGACGGAATCAGATCATATGCCTTTGTCAGACTCCGGACTGCCGTGCCGGGAGTGCTCCCGTCGTTATTATTGTCTCCTTGATCATTGAGAAACACGACTTTGGTTTCTGCGAAGACAGAAGCTGCCGACAAAAGCGACAGAGCAAGAAAAGTAGCGATTTTTTTCATGCGTCAGAAAGATTCAGGTATAATTTTCAATACAGATATAGTTTGATATCGTCCCAAAATTATACTCAGAATCTTTTCCGGGATAGCAGAAAAGAATCACACTCTGCAAAAATTGACTCAAAACTCCCCTCCTGAGTCTTTTCTTGCCGAAAAGCCTCTTATGACATCAGATTCCCATCAGGTCGCGGTAGATGTCGAGGGCCGATTTTATTTCGTCGGGTGTGGCGATGCTGTCGATCACGGGCTCGCCCACGCCTTTGAGCAGGGTGAAGTTGATCTTGTCGGGCGATGCGTTTTTCTTATCCTGACGCATACCCGCCAGCAGTGCCGGATAGTCCTTGCAGTCGATATTGAAGACACCGTAATTATCGCGGATATAGGCGGCGAATTTCTGTAGAGTGTCGGAGGGGAACTGCAGCTTCATATGCGACAGAATCAGCTCCACCACCATACCCCAAGCCACGGCATATCCGTGCGGCACGGGCGATTTACGCTCCATTGCCAGGCTCTCGAAGGCATGCCCTACCGTATGGCCCAGATTCAGAGCCTTGCGGATGCCTTGCTCGGTGAGATCGGTGGCTACGATACGCCGCTTCACCATAACGCTCTCGCGCAGCAAGGGCAGCAATGCTTCCGAATCAAAGACCGGATATACCGGACTATAGGCAAGCAAGCGGGCAAGCACTTCTTCGTTCTCGAGAAGAGCGTGCTTCAACATTTCGGCATAGCCCGAGAGGATTTCCTGTTCGGGAAGAGTGTTGAAGAATACGGTGGATATGACGGCAGCCTCGGGTTCGGCGAAGACACCTATCTGATTCTTCATGCCGTTGAAATTGATAGCCGTCTTGCCGCCGACCGATGCATCGACCGCGGCCAGAAGCGTCGTGGGAACATTTATGCACCTCATGCCGCGTTTGAAAGTCGCCGCGGCGAAGCCGCCCATATCGCCGACAACGCCGCCGCCGAGATTCACCACCACCGTAGAGCGGGTCGCCTCCATCTCGGACAAGCGGTTCCATATATGGGTGAGACTGTCGAGGTTTTTATTGGTATCGCCCGAAGGCACGGTTATTTTTCCGGCTGAGGCTATCGATTTGGAATCGTTTTCAAGCACCGGAAGCACGGCATTGGCCGTGCCTGTATCGGAAATCACGACAACGGCCGGATTACCAAGGTCAGCGACAAGGGTATCGATGGTCTCGCCGACAAGGTTAGTGAAGATGAGTTTCTGTTTCATATGAGTACAACAACTTCGACAGTACTTTGGTGCATTCCTCCATCGAATCTATTTCTATATCGGCACCGGCTTCGAGCAGCAAGCCGGGGCGAAGAGGGCCTGTCCTTACCCCTATGGTAAAAATACCGGCCTTCGACGACGATTCGACTCCGAGCGGGGCATTGTCGACACCTATGCCCTCGCAGGCGGCGACACCGGCTTTCTTAAGCCCGATGAGATACGGCTCGGGGTCGGGCTTGCCGTGCTTCACGTCGTAGGCTGTGACGCGCCGCGAAGCCGGGAATGCGCCGCAGTAATCGGCATCGAGCCTGTCGAGCAGCGTTCCCTGGCCCGAACCGGTGACAAGCACGGGCGCCGCTCCGGCAGCGACCACCGCCGCTACGGCACCTTGGGCGCCATGCATCAGGGGCGCGGAGGGCTGGGCGGCGAACAGCTCGGTCTTGCGCTTGTACAGGCGCCGGCATTCGTCAACGGTGGCGGGGCGGCCGAACTGGCGCCGGATAAGTATGTCGATAGTCGAGGCTCCCGTACGGCCTTCGTAGGCAAAAAATTCGTCGGCGTCGGCATCGATACCGGCCTCGTCGCACACGCCTTTCCAGGCGCGCGCATGCCGCGGCATCGAATCGTAGAGTATGCCGTCCATATCGAAAAGCACGGCTTTGGGCCGCAGGGCAGTCTCGCCCGTTCTGGCCATATATTTCGAGATAGCTTCTTGCAGTGTCATTTCTTTCTTTTCTTGACTTCGGGCTTAGGCGCGGGCACCGTGTCGGCAGGCGCATCGATTATACCCTGCTCTATAAGAGCAAGCGAGTCGGCCCGGCTCAGTTCCTCATCCTTGCGTTCGAGCGCCGACAGGTCGGGGCGCTGCGTCACGTTGAGCGAAGCGAACTTCGACCGGCTCACACCACGGCGGAACACATTCTGTATCTGCCGAACAAGATTCACCCTCACCGTATCGACCACGGCCAGATTGCGGGGCGCTTCTTTCTCATTGAATTTCGCACCGCCGAACCGCACCTTGTACTTGTCGGGGTTGCCCTTGATAGTGATGCCGAATTTAAACGGCAGCGGCGACTTCAGCACAGCTATGTGGTAGTTGAAATTAAGTGCAAGGTCATTGTAGCCCGACACACCGAGGCGGTAGCGGTCGATGTCGAAGGTAAAGGGGAAAAGCTCGAGGCGATTGTCGCGCACCAGCAGTTCCACGCTCATGTGCTTGATTTTGTTGTCGGCCCGATCGCGGAAGCGCAGCCATTTGCCGAGCGTGCGGTAGGTCTCGGGGTTTATGAGCGCAAGCGAGTCGCCGCTCAGTTTTACGGCAGCGTCGAGAGTGGGCAGAACGAAATTCATACAACTGTCGATGTCGACAGTAGCGGCCAGATCGGCATCGATGACACCGCTGAGATCGCGCATAAGCGGCATGATGGAGTCGACCGCCGGCACGAGATTGAGGAATTTCTCTATTTTGAAATTCTTGAGCATCATGCCGAAGCCGAATTTCATATCGCGTGGATTGGGCGCCGAGTACAGAGCCGAAATATCGAGAGATCCGGCATCGGACGTTGCCGCAAGATTGTTGATGTTCAATGCACCGTCGTACAGCAGAAGCTCACCCCCGAGGTCACGCATATGAAGGTCGGAATAAAGGATATGCGAGGCCCTGAGGTCCACGCGGGCATCGATATTGGTCGGCAGCAGCAGGGGGCCTACCGAGTCGGCTTTTTCGGTGACAAGCGCGTCGATGCGCTGCTCGAAATCGGAATCCGCCGTATCGTCGACCGTAAATGCCGGCGTTGTGCCCTCATGGTGTGCGGCCGCATAGGCCGAGCCCGCAAATACTGCGCCGGCAATCTCATTGACATCGATGGTATCGCTCGATATCACGAAATTGGCCTTGAGCATACCGGCGCTCCGGCGTCCTGTGAGAGCGCGGCGCACGTTCGATATAAGTCCGTTCACGGCAAGATCGGATTTTCCGGCACGGTAACGCACGCCCCGCAGTTCTATGGAGTCGGTATTGAAGCTTATATCGAGGCTGTCGATGCGGCTCCGCAGCGGGAAATAAGGCGTATAGAGCCGTGCCCGCGAGGTACTTATACTGCCTTCGAGCGCCCAGTCGGTAAGATAGCGCTTGAACGAACCCGAAGCACCCCAGTCGATTTTTTCCTCATCAGATACTTCGACCGTGCGCACCCGGCGCCGGTGCGGCCGCCCCATACGCTTCTCCACGGCCAGACGGAGCACCGAGTCGGGCGACAGATCGGGATGCACGCGGCTGATGGAGTCGGCGGCCGCGCGGATGGCCTTCCGCATGGCGGCACGCTCGGGTATCTTGTGGGTCGAAGCCTTGATGTGTGCGTCTGCCAGCATGAAAATACTGGTTGTGCTGCCTGCGACAAGACGCCCGGCAGTACCGTCGAGCACTATCTGAGGCAGATGGTGGTCGTCCTTGAAACGGTTGAGCATCACACGTCCGTCGAGATTGCGCAGACTCATGCCGGCACTGTCGGTCACCGACCGCACCGAGAAGTTACGCAGCGACAGCCCTCCGCCCACGGGCAATACCATGGTGGTATCGGCATAGAACGACGTATTGAGCACGGCGGCACCGAGCCGGAATCCACCGGCGCGAAGGCTCACGCCTCCGAAAAGCATAGCCACGGTATCGGCCTCGATTTTGGCCGAAAGAAGAGTTTTTTCGCCTCCCTCAGGCGTACGTACTTTACGCTGACTGTCGAACGTCAGTTTCAGCGAAGGCACATCGGCCATGTGCGAGGTATCGTTGGACAGATAATAGAGATTGCGGCCTTCGAGCGAGCCCTCGGCGTTGAGTTCGTGGAAACGTCCCGGCGAAAACATCGACACCGAACCGTTGCATTTCAGATTGGCGAGAATCTGGCCTCCGAGAAAACCGCGGGCGGCATCGGCAAGCTGAGGAGGCAGGTTGCGGATGTCGCACCGGCCGTCGACCCCGACACGGAATGTCGGGTCGGACATGAGCCTGAAGGCGCGGCCCTCGACCGACAGCGATGTCGCCGGACCGGCAACGGTAAATCTGTCGACGGTCACGACGGCCGAATCGAGGTCGGCTCCCGCCAGCGACAGGGTGGCGTCGAGCGACAGATCGCTGAACCTCGCCTGCCCGTAGCGCAGCGAGCACTCCCCTATCCTGGCGCGTATCTCGGCATAGGGTATGGTGTCGGTCTCGAAGCAGAACGGCCGCAGAAGCCGGGCATCGAGAGCAAGCCTGGCATCGGTGGCAAAAGTGGGCGGAGTAAGGCGATAGCGTGCCAGAGTCTCGCTGCCAAGCGCGGCGAGAGCCTCGGTTATATCGAGCGATTCTATCACTACCGAACCCGATTCGATGGTCATTTTATCGGTAAACGATACCGACGCATCGACCACACCGTCGATAAAGGCGCCGGTGAGCCGCAACTGTTCCACGGTCACCAGTTCGGGGTGAGCGGGCTCCCAGCGCACCTTGCCGTCCACGCCGAAGCCGAAACCCTCGATATCGAGCAGACTGCGGGCCATGGGGCCGTGCAGCTCGCCGTCGATACGCAGACGGTATTCGGGCGACGCGGCACCGTCGAGATTGGCCGTGGATAACAGCACGATCGTAGCCTCGGTGGAGTCGACGGCGTTGTAGAACCGCATTTCGCGCGGTTCTATAAACGCGAAACGGTCAATAGAAATGGCCGGTACAGCCGAAGACTTCTCGGACACGGTATCGGAAGGGCTTCCCTTGTAGATGTCGAAATTGGCCGCAGTCGGTGTTATGACGATATTAACTTCAGGCTGCGCTATCTCGAGCGCATGAAGGCTTATCTCGTTTTTAATGATGAACCGCCCAAGATCGACGGCGCCGCTGAGACGGCCGAGAGTCAGCAGAGTATCGGCATAGACAGGGAGCGAGGCCCGCACGCTGTCGGGCAGCCCGTCGAGGCTGTGCGATATCACCTCGACGTCGCGTACGTCGAGATGCAGCATCGGATACGATGGCTTGAACGACAGCTCTATACGGCCGATATTGACATCGGCGTCGAGATAGTCGCCCGCCAGGCGGCACACTATGGGGGTCAGCTGCTCGGGCCGCAGCAGCCTGACGGTGCACAGAGTCACCGCGGTCACCGTCAGCACCAGCGCGAAAGCGACAGCGGAGGCGATCAGCAGCGTTTTAGTTATTATCTTCTTAATCATAATGATATAGGCTGTCGGCCGGTGCCGTCGCCGTGATATGGAAACAAGCCTGGTGCCGCTCGTGTTTTACCAGACAGCGGCCCTCGGCGCGCATGTCGGCCACAATCTCGGCAAGAAGATTCTTGAGGTCCTCGAATGTACGGTGAGGAGCCGCAGCGTTGTCGCAGATGAATTTGCTGTAGCTGATGTCGAAAGTGGTGGCATACTGATGCGCACTCTCGCCGGTAGCGTTGCGGTTGACGCGCCTGAGCTTGCCTACCGACAGCGGAGTCCGCAGCAGACTCGTCACCTTGGGGCGGTAGGCGCCTCCGCCACGCGCCCGCAGCGAGTCCTGGAAACGGCGGCATATCTCGCCGAGGAGATCGGCGGCATGCGGTTTCAGAAAAGGATAGGAATGGCTGAGTTCGTCGACATAGTAATATGGTGTCGACTTGATTTCTACCAGACCGCGGCCCTCGGTCCACGCCATGGCAGCGCCTTCGACCGGACGTATGCCCCCGGCTTTGGCCTGGGCGAGATGCACGTAGTTGCTGTCGTTGAACAGCCGGCCAAGCGACTCGTGCACATTGCTGCGCAGCCGTATGCAGCCGCCGTCGGGGGCGCTGTCGAGATGCTTGTCGTATGGGTTACGCGACGAATCGGCCAGAATGACGGTGAGCAGCGGCGACACCCGGTCGCTACCGCCACAGGCCGCCAAAAGCAGCCCCAAGGCTATAATCAGGAGTATATGTCTCATGGCCGATGTTTTATTTTAATAACTTTCATGCCACAGGCGCCGCAGTCGAAATCGAGACGGTACAGCCCCGACTCATTGCGCAGGAAGCAAGGCTGCGGCAGGCGCCCGGCCTCTTCGCGGCGGCGCAGACATGCACCCAGCTCGCGGCGCAGGCAGTAGCGGGTATTCATCACCGTAATTTCGTCGGCATCGGGAGTTTCGACCTCAATCGCTCCGGAGGCTATCCGCGCTCCGTGACTGCGGTAGAAACGCGCGGCAAGCTTATTGGCCACATTCCAGTGGTAATCGAGCGGCGGCAGTGCCGCAAAGGCATCGGCAGCGAGTGCCGACGGGCGCCGACGGTCATAGCTGTATGTGTCGGCGGCATTGGTATCGAGAAGCGCCACCACCCGCCGCCTGGCATCGGCGAGCACCGACACAGGCACAAAGTACATGCCGAGAGAGTCGGACAGCGAGCCAAGTTCATAGATAGTGCCGCCGAGCTTGCCCAGTGTGTCGCGCCGGCGGCCTTCCTGCGGGCTATGCGCCGTCTCAAGCGCGCATTCCACCGGCAAGGACACCCGGCAGCCGCGCGAATCGGAGGCCGAAAGCACGAATCCGCGCTCCCCAAGAGGCCGCAGTTCAAAATCTACGGCTATCGTGCGCCGACAGCCGGCATCGGGCGTGTCGAGAATGTCGAAGAAAGCCTTGTCGGCATTGCGGTACACGGTCATTCCGGCCTCGAGGCCTTCGGGCACACTCGCGGGAAAAAGACGGTTGCCGTCCACACGGTTCAGACGAAAGCCGACATAACGCCCCGAACGGTCGAAGAATCCGAGACCGTCGCCGTTGCTGAGCGATTCTGTGGCTTTGACAGTAAAAAATTTACCGGCCGGGCTATATGTCCGCACCACTTCGGCCACCGGGCGACCGGCCCACTTCGGAGTGTCTACCGAGGCCATGCGCACGGGCTTGCGGAGGAAGTACGACGTATACCCACGGTTAAATGTACGGTCGAGCGAAGGCTCGAAGGAACATGTGCGTCGGCCGGCCGAGGCGCGGACAAATGCGCCGTCCGACGAGGCTACTATATCGTCGAGCAGGCGCGAATAGGCAGCCGTGACGTTGGCCACATAGCGCGCGTCCTTGAGCCGGCCCTCGATTTTGAAAGAAGAAGCTCCGGCCCCCACAAGGTCCGCCAAAGATTCGCTCTGGTTAAGATCGCGCAACGACAGATAGTGCCTGGCCGGAGCCACAACCTTTCCGGCGGCATCGACTATTTCATATGGAAGACGGCACATCTGCGGGCACTCCCCGCGGTTGGCGCTGCGTTTCATGGCCGCAAAACCGGCCTGGCAGTCGCCGCTGTAGCTCACACACAGCGCGCCGTGCACAAATACCTCTACCGGCACGCCTGCCGCATCGGCTGCGGCCCGGATCTGGCCGAGCGAGAACTCGCGCGGAAGCACTATCTGAGAGAAACCGGCCTGTGCCAGCCATGCGGCCTTTTCGGGCGTGCGGACATCGCACTGCGTACTGGCATGCAGGGCTATCGGAGGCAGATCCATCTCGAGATATGCCATGTCCTGCACAATAAGTGCATCGACTCCGACGCGGTACAGCTCCCACACCATATCGCGGACCTGAGGCAGCTCGTCGTCGTAGACTATGGTATTCATGGTCACATACACCCGAGCGCGGTAGCGGTGCGCGAAGACCACCAGCGAAGCTATGTCGTCCACACTGTTTGTGGCGGCGGCGCGGGCGCCAAATGCCGGAGCGCCGATGTACACTGCATCGGCACCGGCGAGCACGGCGATGCGGCCTGTGGCGGCATCGCGGGCCGGCGACAGCAGTTCGAGAGTGCGCGGGGTGATCATAGATTTTCGAGTAGCTTGAGAGCCTCGTCGCGCGAGGCATTGATGCACTCGGGACGGTGGGCATCGCTGTTGACCAGTATGCGCACTCCGGCCGCACGGAGGCGCCGCAAGGCATCTTCGCCCGGGAAGAAACGGCCATGCTCTATGCGAGCCTTGGTATTGAGTTCTATCGTAAGATCGTGCGATATTATCAGGTCGATCATCCGGTCGATATATGCCTTGTAGAAATCGCTCTGCTCTATGCCCGGCTTATAGTACGACGCATTCTGGCCTATCTTGTCGAAATGACCGAGAATGTCGAATCCGCCCTCCTCGATCATGGCCTCCGACTGGGCATAGAACCTGTCGACCACATATTCGATGTCGTTGCGAAAATACTTCACCATGCGGTGACTGAAATTATCGAAGTGTCCGTCGATATCCACCATCTCGCCCGAGGGCGACGGTATGAAATGCACCGAACCGATAATATAATCGAGCGGTATCGAACGGAAATATTCATTTGCCGGGCCCCAGCTGTTGCCAAGGTAGTCCACTTCCATGCCCGCATAGAAGCGACACGACGCAAGAGCGGGGTCGGCGGCGATAGCTCTGTACTCTGCAAAGTACTCGGGCACCGCCTCGATGCTCATGTTGCAGGGAGTCTCGAATGGTACCGGCGAATGCGGCGAAAAGCCGTAGTGTGTAAAACCTGCCGCCACAGCAGCTTCGGCCATCTCGCGCATGGTGGCGCGGCCGTCGCAGTACTGTGTGTGGCTATGGAATGTATAGAGAGGATTGTCTTTTATCAGCAGTTGAAAATCAAGCATATCGAAAGAAAAACAATATCAGTCGGCACCGTCGGGCGCGGTTGCGCGGTCGAGCCCGCGGCAGTAGCGCACGAACAGCGCCACACCGCACATGGCCGTGACTACGGCTATGCCGCATGCCACCGGCAGCGACTGCCCGAAGCCTTCGGGCGCCGGTGCGAAAAGAATGTACGACACCACCACTACGGTCATGAATATGGCCGGTACCAGGCAGATGACATAAGCCTTGCCATGGCGTGCAAGGTACACGGCGCATGCCCACAGGGTGATGGCGGCAAGAGTCTGGTTGGTCCAGGCGAAATAGCGCCACAGCACATTAAAATCGATAAGCATCAGTGCAAACGATGCCATGAATATAGGCAGCGACACCAGTATGCGTTTGAGCACCGGTTTCTGGTCCACCCCGAGAAAATCGGCCACGATGAGACGCGCCGACCGCAGAGCCGTGTCGCCCGTTGTGATGGGTGCGGCCACCACACCGAGAATGGCGAGAATGCCGCCGAAAGTGCCGAGCCAGCCGACAGAGATGTCGTGCACAAGGCCGCCCGTGGTGTGCGAGCCCAGATAGTCGCTAAGTCCGGCATAGCCGCCGGTGTAAGCTATGGCCGCGGCAGCCCATATGAGCGCCACTATTCCCTCGGCCACCATAGCGCCGTAGAACACCGGCCGGGCCAGTTTCTCGTTCTTGAGACAGCGGGCCATCATGGGCGACTGGGTGGCATGAAAGCCCGAGATCGCGCCGCAGGCTATGCTCACGAACATCATGGGGAAGACCGGATGTGTGGCCGAATCGGCATAGCGTGTCTGAAGTCCGTCGGCGAATCCCACAGGGATGTCATGTCCGCCGAAAAGCAGCACGGCGAGCAGTCCGAAAGCCATGAACAGAAGCGCGAAACCGAATATCGGATAGAAGCGGCCTATAAGCTTGTCGATGGGAAGAAGTGTGGCGGTAATATAGTATATGAATATCACAGCGATCCAGAACCAGTGCCCGGCCCACGAAGGCGTCATGCCGTCGAGCAGACCGGCGGGGGTGAGCACGAACACGGCGCCCACAAGCACCAGCAGAAACACCGATACCACACGCATTATCTGCCGCGCGACAGGTCCGAGTTCACGCCCTACAAGCTCGGGCAGCGACATGCCGCCCGAACGGACCGACATCATGGCCGATATGAAATCGTGCACGGCACCGCCGAAGATGGTGCCGGCAACTATCCATATAAACGCCGCCGGACCGAACATCACGCCCATTATGGCACCGAAGATAGGCCCGAGGCCGGCGATGTTGAGAAACTGTATGAGAAAAACCTTCCAGGTGGGCAGAGGCGTATAGTCCACGCCGTCGGGCTGCGCTACGGCAGGCGTGGGGCGCGAAGGGTCTGTGCCGAACACTTTCTCGGCAATGGCGCCGTAGACGAAATATCCGCCTACGAGCACCAGAAGAGAGATTACGAACGATGTCATTCTTTAATTTCGGGAATATTGCCGCCGGTCTGGCCGAGGCTCTCGCGCATCGATGTATCGGCTTCGATATTTTTCATCTTGTAGTAATCCATAATGCCGAGATTGCCGTTGAGGAAAGCCTGAGCCATTGCCTTAGGCAGCTCGCACTCGGCCTCTATGACCTTGGCGCGTGCCTCCTGGGCGAGTGCCTTCATTTCCTGCTCGCGGGCGATGGCCATGGCGCGTCGTTCCTCGGCCTTGGCCTGGGCGATATTCTTATCGGCCTGTGCCTGGTCGATCTGCAGTGCGGCGCCGATATTGCGGCCTATGTCGATGTCGGCGATATCGATCGACAGAATCTCGAATGCCGTACCCGAGTCGAGGCCTTTGCGGAGCACAAGCTTCGATATCGAATCGGGATTCTCGAGCACCTGCTTGTGGCTTTCCGACGAACCGATCGACGACACGATGCCTTCGCCTACACGTGCGAGGACGGTGTCTTCGCCCGCACCGCCGACAAGCTGACGGATATTGGCGCGAACTGTCACACGGGCCTTGGCTATAAGCTGAATACCGTCCTTGGCCACGGCTGTCACCGGAGGCGTATCTATCACTTTAGGGTTCACGCTCATCTGGACTGCCTGGAATACATCGCGGCCGGCAAGATCGATGGCGGTGGCCATCTTGAAGCCGAGATCGATATTGGCCTTGGAGGCCGATACGAGCGCATGCACCACACGCTCCACATTGCCGCCGGCAAGATAGTGTGCTTCGAGGTCGTCGCGGTTCACATCCTTCAGACCGGCCTTGTGGGCCTCGATGAGAGCGCGCACTATCACGCTCGCGGGTACCTGGCGTATGCGCATGAGCACAAGTTGCAGCAGAGATATGCGGACTCCGCTCACACGTGCCGATATCCACAGGAAGAACGGGCAGTAGTAGAAGAAAATGATAAGGAATACTACCGCCAGCACAATGATGAGAATGACTGTTAGTTTCATTGCAATGGTTATTAAATAGACTGATTAGTTTCGTTCGAGCCGCACAGCGGCATTGCGCAGCGAGGCCACGCGCAGACGCATGTTGGAGGTCTCGCGCTCGCTGTCGAGAATGGCTCCTGCTACCGAGGTGTCGCCCCGGCGGTATTTCTCGCGCAGGACATTTTCAGCCGCGAGCTGGCGGCGCAGCAGCACCTCGGCGCCAAGATATTCGAGTATGGCGGCGCGGGCCTGTTCGTTGCGGAAATCCGACAGCGATGTATATACCTTGCCGTTGCCCATGTCGATGGCGAAGCGGGGCGATGTCTTGCCGGAGCTTTCGCCGGCCGATGCCTCGGGAAGTTTCTGTGCCAGCAGACTCTCGTAGTCGGTATCGGGATTCTGCATGAGCGATATGTCGGTGAGACGCGCCATTGCCACCAGGTTGGGATCGTCGGGGTCGGCGTTGACACGCATCTGCGAAGGCATGAACACATACACAGTAATCTTGCCGGGAATATGATTGCGGTCGGTGGCCCACCATCCGAGGCCGGTGGTCTCGTCGATGGCGAGCATGAAGTCGTTGTCGGGAGTATTGTAAGGCATGCCCATGTTCTGGGGCACGAAATATCCGTCGTCGGTGCGGCGGGTCATGAATATGTCGAGACCGCCGAGCGAGTTTTCGCCGTCGTTGGCAAAATAGAGTGTCATGCCGTCAGGCATCAGGAACGGATACATGGCGCTACCGCCCTCGCCCAGATCGCCGGCAAGGGGTGCGGGATGGTCGAGAGTGCCGTCATCGAGAATACCGGCGCCGTAGAGGCTGTACACGCCGTCGGCATCGGCGGCCGACCACAGTATCTCGCTGTTGTTCTCGGGCATGTAGCCGGTAGATAGCCCGGCATCGGCGGTGGCGCCTATGCTGCTGAGCGCTTCGGCGGGCAGTATGCGGCCGGCCTGCTGCGACAGGCGGTAAGCCTCGAAAAACCGGAGCGAGTCGACAGCAAGAGAATCGACTATCTCTATTTTCTCAACACGCCCGAGCATGTTGCGCAGCATCACCAGACGCGATGTCATGGCCGCATGCTCTTCGGGAACATCTTTCTTGGCCTTGGTTAGGATGGCGCTCCATTTGTCGAGATGCTCTTCGGCATCGTCGACCATATAGCGGTCGATGGCATACTCTGCCAGGAGCTGCGCGGCCTCGGCCACACTGCGGCTCTCGGCCTGCTTCAGCGGGGCCAGAGCCCCCTCGTAGTCGCCGAGCTTATAGAGCGACGCACCGAGAAAGAAATTGCCGTTGCCGTCGCGCGGACTGCGCTTCACCACCTGGCGGGCCTTCTCGGCGGCCTCCTCGTAGTTGCCTTCGCGATAGAGCTTGCGGGCCTCGTCGACAGGTGCGGCTGCCGCCGATGTCATCACAGCAAGCGATGCGATAAATATATATAGCCTTTTCATCTAAAAAACTCTAAACTAAGTAAAACCGGTAGTAATCTCAAAGTTTCACACCGCGACGCTCAAGAGCCATATGATAGCGGGCGGCGTTGATGCGGTGACGGTTGTAGGTCTCGGCAAAATCGTGATAGCCCGAAAAATCGCTCTTGGCGCACATATACAGATAATTATGCTGTGGTGCATCGAGCACCGCATCGATAGTCGAGGCTTCGGCCACGCGGATAGGGCCCGGAGGCAGACCGGTGACCCTGTAGGTATTATAGGGCGAATCGACCGACAGGTGGGAAGCGCCGATACGGCGCAGCGAGAAATCGCCGATGGCAAACTTCACCGTAGGATCGGCCTGAAGCTGCATATTGCGCGCCAGGCGGTTGAGGTAGAGCCGTGCCACTTTGGGACGTTCGTCTGCTTTGTTGGTCTCTTCTTCGACAATGGAAGCGAGCGTGGCCACTTCGACCGGACTGAGACCGAGCTTTGCAGCCTTAGCACGGCGGTCATCGTTCCAGAAAGCGCTCCGAGTAGCCAGAAGTTTCGACACCACATCGGGTGCGGCGGCTGTCCAGTAGAACTCGTAGGTATCGGGCAGGAAAGCCGCTGTATACTGCTCGGGACGGGCGAAACCGGCCTCCGGAAGTATCGAGTCGCATGCCGCCACAAACGACGCCGAGTCGCATTCGAGCACCTCGGCCACGCGGGCTGCAAGCTGCCCGAGGGTGCGCAGATTGTTATAGGTAAGTCTCACCGGGGTCTGACGGCCGGCCATGATGGCACGCGACACACGTATGGCCTGCTCGCCGGGGGCAACCATATATGAGCCGTGGGCCTTGGCGGCGACACCGCCCTGACGCTCCCACAGCGTGGCCACCTTGCCGCCGTAGGAATCGCCGAGTTTCTCCTGCAGGATATCGCGCACGGCCTGTGCGTCGGCGCCCGAGGGTATATTTACACGGACGGCTTCCTCACCGCCGAACGGTGCCGTGGCATACCGCCACGCCACAAAAAGCACACCGGCCACCGCGAGCAGCAACACTAAGGTGCATATCAATATCTTTTTAGTCTTCTTCACCTTACAAAATTAGCATTTTTCCGCCAATTGCCCAAAAATGGGCGCTATCAAAAAACAATTTATTTGAGACCTCGTCCACAGACGGCAAAAAGTCGTATATTTGTGAGCAATATGGATACTATGACCGACTATGCAGCCGAATTCGGCCCCGAGGTGATGCGCCTCTACAACTACTGGAACAGCTTTTTCGACGGAAAGGTGGTCTTCAACCGCCCGTTCAGCAAAGTTCATGCCGCCGGCCACTGCCGCCGTGTGCTCCTCCACGCTCTGGTGGTGGGGCTCGACGTCTTCGGGCCCGACGAAGATGCCCTCGAGATTCTGGCGCAGGCATCGGTATTCCACGACACCCGCCGAATCGACGAAGGCTTCGACACCGGGCACGGCGCACGTGCGGCAGTGTACTATAAGGAATATTGCACCGCGCACCCCGACGTACGCTTCCACCCGGAAACGGTGTTTCTGATCCGCTACCACGACCTCGATGACGAAAAGGGCATAGAAGCCATCCGCAGGCAGTTCGGCGCCGACGCACCGCGTGTGGAGAAGCTGTACGCCGTGTTCAAGGACGCCGACGCGCTCGACCGCCCTCGCCTCGGGCCCTACGGCCTCGACCCCCTGTATCTGCGCACCGACAAGGCACGCGCGCAGGTGGATTTCGCCAAACGTCTCGTAGCCGAGACCATCGACCCCGAGGCCTACCGCAAAGTATGCCGCGATGTCGACAGAGTGATGAGCCGACAGCGCAAGATGATGCTTATAGACGGCGCGGCGTCCGACGGTCTTGTCCGCTACATCCTGCAGACCGACGGCCAGTATGCGGTGCGCGTGCTCGCCGAAGGCGCCTCCATATCGCCGGCCCTGAGGCAGGCTCTCGCAGACACCTCGGGCGCAGTCGAAAACATAGAGGGGAATGCCGATGTTTTCGGGTCGCCGGACACCGCCGCAATACTTCACGACATCATCACCGCGGGGCATATAGTGCGTATCGACATATGCGGGCGCACGGCAGCCGTCGAGGCATCGCTCGAAGCCGGCAAGCGCCTCTACCCCGCCATACACTGGCGCGTACTGGCACCCTTCACAAGCCCGGTGTGATATATCCCCCCACAAAAAAATTTCGCCGACACCTTGGGCACGGAAGTGCGACAAGGTGTCGGCGAAATTTATGCGGTTACGCGGCTGTTATGCCTCGCCCTCGGCTTCGGCGGCAGCAACTTCTGCTCCGCTGGCATTGTTGAGGGTGTCGACAAGAGCGCGGAATTCGTCGAGCGAAACGGTCTTCTCGTTGAGTTTCACGGCGTTGTGTATAGCGTTCATGAGCTTCGAGGTGTAAGCCTGCTCTACGAGGCGACGGCGCTGATCCTTGTCCTTAAGGAGGTTCTCGGCATAGTAGTCGGCCATCTGTTCGGCCATCTGACCCATACCGTACTGGATGAGCTGCTGCATGGCGATAGAGCGGGCGATAGCCTTGACATCGTCCTCTTCCACCTTGATGCCCATAACCTTGCCGGCCTGACCTTCGATGATTTCCCACTTCATACCGGGGATAGCCATCTTGAGTTCTTTGTCGACGTCCTCTTCCTTGATTTCGGGGTTAACGCGGACAATGAACTTACGCAGGAATGCCTCGGGAAGCTGCATGTTGGTGCCGTAGGTCTCCATAAGATAGTCTTCGGCAGTGCGGATAAAGAGGCTGCGGCTGTTGGGCTGGAGGCTCTGTGCGATCATGTCGCGCACACGTGCGAAGTACTCCTCTTCGTTGTGAACGGTGTCGGGACCGAACACCTTGTCGTAGAATTCCTGACCGAGTTCGGCGGGTTTGTTGACCACATACTCGGTGATTGTCATTTCGAAGTTACCGCGGGCTTCTTCCACACGATCGCGGTCGATATGGAGCATGGACGAGATTTCGGCCTCGTTGCCGTCGCATGTGGCGAAAGCGTCGAACACAACCTTGTCGCCTGCCTTTGTGCCTTCGAACTTGTCGGCTTCAGCGTTGCTCTTGAAGAGGAAGGGAGCCACGATGCCGTCGGTCACCTGGATGCCGTCGGCCTTAACCTGGCCGTCTTCGGCAAGCTGCATGATAGTGCCCTTGACGAGAGCGCGGTCGCCGTAGGTGTCGGTGGTCACACGGTCACCGGCCTGCAGACGAATGTTCTTGTCCTGCTCGGCAACCATCTCGTCGCTGACGGCGATGTTATAGAAGTCGAGCTCCACATTCTGGTCGAATACCATGTTGAGTTCGGGCATCAGACCGATTTCGTATACGAAAGTATAGTCCTTCTCGTCGAGGTTCATCTCGTTGTCGTCGGCGGGGATGGGCTGACCGAGAATCTGGATCTTGTTGTCTTCGATATATTTGAGAGCGGCATCGGAAGCTACGTCGTTGAGAACGCCGGCTTTTACCTGCTTGCCGAAACGCTTCTGGAGCTGTGCCATGTCGACATGACCTTTGCGGAAGCCGGGGATCTGACGGTTCTGACCGATATCCTTAAGTTCTTTCTTCACGCGGGCGGCATAATCTGCTTCTTCGATTTTTACGACCAGACGGCCTTCGAGCTCGCCGGTCTTTTCGAGTGTTACGTCCATTATGTATCTGTTTTTATGTATGTTTTGTATTTCGTTCCACTATACGGTTCAACGGAAAAACCGCGCCTGCGGTTTCCGAACTGCAAAATTAATATTAATTTTTTGTATTACGGCCATTTTGGCACCCTGCGTCCGTCTTTTTTTCGCTAAAATGAACTTAGAGGCGCTAACAGACGTTAAAAAACACATACAAGCACACACAATGAAAAATATATCGCTCATTCCTCAGCAGGCACACAAACCGGCTCCAGGCACTCTTCTCGATGCCATCTACCGCCGTCATACCGACCGTTTCTTCAGCCCAAAGCCTCTCGATGCGGAGCATCTGTCGCAGCTTCTTTGGGCGGCCTACGGCATAAACCGCCCCGACGGACACCGCACGGTCCCGTCGGCAATGGCCCTCTACCCTCTGCGCATATACGCCTTCATGCCCGAAGGCGTGTACCTCTACAATCCGGTGGAGTCGCGGCTCGAAGCGGTTGCCGAAGGCGACCATCGGGCCGCTGCAGGAATGCAGGATTTCGTTGCCTCCGCACCGCTCAATCTTGTAATATACAGCGATTACGACGCCTTGCGCACAGGCGATCCCCACACCGACAAAATGATGGAAGGCCTTAAAGCCGCAATGTCGGCGCTCGATGCCGGCGCCGTAGCCGAAAACGTGTATCTCTACTGCAGCTCGGAAGGCATCAATGTGGTCGAGCGCATGATGGTCGACTCCGATGCTGTCGCCCGGCTTCTCTCGCTGCCCGACAGCTATCATTTCCAGGTCGCCCTCTCCGTGGGATACGGTGCTTAAAGCTATTTGCTTAATTCCCAGAAGGCAACCGCCGAGGCAGCAGCCACATTGAGAGAGTCGACGCCGTGGCACATCGGTATTTTCACCGTGTAGTCGGCGCCGACTATTTCGTTCTGGGCCAGGCCGTCGCCCTCGGTGCCAAGCACTATGGCCAGACGCGGCTCGGCGGCGAGCACAGGATCGCCGATGCTTACCGAATCATTGCGCAAGGCCATTGCCACAGTCTTGAAACCGAACTGCCGCAGATAAGCGGCACCGGCGCCCTGCGGCAGGAATGTCCAAGGAATCAGAAATACCGAACCCATCGACACACGCACGGCACGGCGGTTGAGCGGGTCGCACGAACTTGCCGTCAGCACCACGGCGTCCATGCCGAGGGCGGCCGCCGAGCGGAATATTGCACCGATATTTGTAGTGTCGACCACGCCGTCTATCACGGCCACACGCCGCGCATCGGCCACCACATCGGCCACGGCGCGGGGCGCGGGTCGGCGCATGGCGCAGAGCACACCGCGGGTCAGCACATAGCCGGTGAGACCTGCAAGTAGGTCGCGGTCGCCCACATACACCGGCACACTGTCGCCGCACATTGCTATGATATCGGCCGCATCACCGCCGACGTGACGCCGCTCGCACATCAGTGCCAGCGGTTCGTATCCGGCCTCGAGCGCCACCTTTATCACCTTGGGGCTTTCGGCTATAAACACACCTTTGCCGGGCTCGAGCCTGTTGCGCAGCTGAGCTTCCGTGAGCGAGGCGAATACCGCCATACGGCTGTCGTCCAAAGATTCGATTTCCACTATCATGCCGCAAATTTAATAATTTTGTTTCAGAAACGGATTGTGTATGCCACCCCTACTCCGATATACGGCTGCATGCCGCGCGGAGTAATACCGTAGCCGGCCTGTATGCCTACGCTGAAGCGTGGCTGACGGGCCGGAGGCGCCACGCTGACAGTGCGGAGCATTATCAGGCTGTCGAGGCGCGGACGGTAGCCGCTGACATAGGCCCGGTAGCCGTTGCCGGCGTATTGAGCCTGTTCCACAGAAACGATGGCATCCACACTGTCGGCCGTCGTCGGTGCTGGGAGCCGCACGGTGTCGGGCCTGAGATAGCGCACAGTTACCCGCGGCGGCGAGGCTATGCGCACGGTATCGTGGCGCGTGAGCACTGTCACGCGACCGGGTGCTGTTTCTATACGGCCGCAAGCCCTGCCCCCGACGACGAAGCCCGCGGCAAAAGCAGCCAGTGTAATCAGCGATTTTTTCATATGCCGAAATATTTTCTGATGGCTTCGACATGCAGGCCCACAATGGTAGCGATACCCTTTTGAGATGACAGAAAGGCCACGTCGCCGCGATTGTCCTGAAACATATTTTCTGTAAGCACCGCCGGGCACGGCGTGTCGCGACATATGGCGAGCGACGCCGTCCAGTAGCCGCAGGTCGGCGTGGCACGGTTGCCCAGAATACCGGCTTTACGAGCCTCTTCGAAAAGACATGCCGCCAGACGCTTCGAACGCGCCGATGCATTGGGCGCCACAAACACCGACCATCCGCAGGCTTCGCCCCACAAGCTGCCGTTGCCCGAAGCATTGTTATGCACCGACACCAGCACGGCATCGCGCCCGGCGGCAAGGGCGACCACGCGCCGGCAGCGCTCGCGCAAAGGCACATCGGTTTCTTCGGGCACGGCCACCACGGCGTCGATACCGTAAGCAGCAAGCCCATCTGCAATCAGCCGCGCCACCCGGCGGCACCAACGGTATTCGCGGTGGCGGCCGTCGGGGCTCCGTTTGCCCGGCGTTTCCACTCCATGACCGGCATCGACAATCACAAGAAAATTTTTGTTATCCATAGGCATTTTATTAAGATGTCGGCAAAATTACCGGCGAAAACATGCGACAATCTTCAAAACGGATTAACGATATGTTTTAACAATTGTCAAATAGAGCCGTTTTTTGAACCAAGAGGCCTCAGGGGCGTTATAATGGTACCAAATCAAAATAACATACACTAAAACTATGACCTACGAACAACCTCAATTGCCCTACGATGAAGATGCTCTCGAACCCGCGATCAGCCGTCGGACTGTCGAATTCCACTACGGCAAGCACGAGAAAGCATATATCGACAATCTCAACAGACTGATAAAAGGCACCGAGTTCGAAGATATGGAACTCGAAGAAATCATTGCACACGCTCAGGGACCCTTGTTCAACAACGCCTCCCAGGCCTGGAATCATATTTTCTATTTCTTCACCTTCTCGCCAGACGGACGCCGCGAACCTCAGGGCGATTTACGCAAGGCCATAGAGCGCGAATTCGGATCCTTCGAAAAATTCAAGGAAGCATTCGTCGACGCAGGCGTAGGCCTCTTCGGTTCGGGCTGGGTGTGGCTGTCGCGCGACGAAAACGGCAAGCTTTTCATAACACAGGGACCGAATGCAGCAAACCCCATCACCTCGGGGTTGACCCCGCTACTGACGTTCGACGTATGGGAACATGCATACTATCTCGACTATCAGAACCGTCGGGCCGATGCCCTCAAGAAACTATGGGACATCGTCGACTGGGCTGTAGTCGAAAGCAGATACTGACACGACTTGAAATAGCACTTTAGTTTTAGCATAATGTGATGAATGGAAAGGGAGGTACTCGTGAGAGCACCTCTTTTTCTTGTTTGTTCGTGGCTTTTTTGCTACTTTTGCGAAGTATTTCAAGCACATGCGACAATGATACTTCCTAACTGGCTGTTTATAGCCGTTGTTCTTATCCTGAGCCTTACCGCAGCCGGATTTCTGGTGTGGATTATTCTGAAAGCCATACCGCGTGGAAATTCTTCGGGCATACAGTCGGCACGCGGTTGTGCGGGCTTATTCATGTTCATATTCCTCAGTCTGGCCTGTGTCGTGAGCATTACCTGGGCTGTGCCGAAATCGACCGTCATAATAGCCGGTCCCGACAAAGAACACTCGGCCAAAGCCGTCGTATTCACCGCTCCGGAATCGTTCAAAGAGAAATACGGTATCGCCGACTTCCCGATGGGCCGCGGCTACGTGGTCAACACCACCGACCGCAATATGCTGCTCTATAACGTGCGTTACTGCACTAACCCTCTCCTCACTCCCGATACCGACCACAAAGTATTGGAGATACCTGCCGGAAAGTGCACATACGTGGAACCCGCCTGCATGCCCGACTTCTTCTTCACGGAGCCCGAATATATACGTATAGAATCGGGCGAGAATGACGTTCAGGACCGCTGGATTCTCGACTATAGTCCCCTCAACCCCTGATTAAGATATGGAATACTCGATCGAATATCTGTCGGCTGCCGTAGAAAGCGCCGTCAGTTCTCTTTCTTTTCCCGCCACAGCGCCCAAACTCTTCGAACCGGTGCGCTACACCCTCGAGAGCGGCGGCAAACGTCTGCGCCCCGTGTTGCTTCTGGCCGTGTTTTCGGCTCTTAGCCGACGCGACATTTCCGAAGCCATGTACCAGGCGCTCGGCATAGAGATATTTCACAACTTCACCCTGCTGCACGACGACGTGATGGACAATGCCGATCTGCGGCGCGGACGCCCCACAGTACACCGCCGCTGGAACGAGAATACGGCCATCCTGTCGGGTGATGCCATGCTCACATACGCCTCGATGCTGATGTCGCGTTGCCCGGCCGACCGTCTGGCCGCCGTCACGGAAAGCTTCAACTCCACCGCCATGGGAGTGTACGAAGGCCAGCAGCTCGACATGGAATTCGAACGCCGCCACAAAGTATCGGTCGACGAGTACCTCGAAATGATAAAACTCAAGACATCGGTACTGCTGGCCGGAGCCTGCGCCATAGGCGCCATCATGGCCGAGGCCGATGCCGAAGTTAGCCGCAGGCTCTACGACTACGGTCTGGCGCTGGGCATAGCATTCCAGCTACGCGACGACTGGCTCGACACCTTCGGCGACCCCGCTATCTTCGGCAAGGAAATCGGCGGCGACATCCTCAACAGGAAAAAGACATGGCTGCTTATCATAGCTCTGGAGGAAAGCGACGGCGAAGTGGCCGACATTTACGCCGCCGGCCTCCCCGACCACAGGCTCATCGACAGCATCACCGCTGTATACTCGCGACTCGGCCTCGCCGACCGCTGTCAGGAACTGGCCGAAGGCTACTCGCGCCGGGCTATAGAAGCTCTCGAAGGAGTGGAGATGGACGCCGATGCCCGTCGATTCCTCATAGAACTGGCAAGAAACGCTTCCACACGTTCGCACTGATGATCGACACCCATACACACCTCTACGACCGCGCCTTTGCCGCCGGCTGCACCGACCCGATGGCCGGATGCTGCGATGCCGTAGACCGTGCGGTTGCCGCGGGAGTAAATATGATGGTACTCCCCAACGTCGACCTCGAGTCCATCGTCCCCCTCAAGGCGCTGCGGGCGCTCCGCCCCGAAGTTACGGCGGCAGCCATGGGACTGCACCCTACCGAGCTCGGCACCGACTGGCGTGCCACACTCGATATAATAGAGGCCGAACTGCGCCGCGGCGGTTACTGCGCCGTAGGCGAAGTGGGTATCGACCTCTATTGGGACCGCACATACGAGCGCGAGCAGATGCTCGCCTTCGACGCACAGCTTTCTCTGGCCGAAGAAATGTCGCTCCCGGTGATAATACACTGCCGCGAAGGCCTCGACCACACGCTCGAAGTACTGCAGGGTCATAGGGGGGTCAGCGCCGTGTTCCACAGCTTCGGCGGACCAGTGGCCGACGCCGAGCGCATCATGCGTGCCGGCGACTACTATTTCGGCATCAACGGCATCGTCACATTCAAAAATTCCGGTCTCAAAAGCGTCATACCGGCTCTTCCGGCCGACCGCATCCTCACCGAGACCGACTCGCCCTATCTTGCACCGGTGCCCTACCGAGGAAAACGGAACGAAAGCTCCTACATCCCCCTGATAGTGGCTGCAATCGCCGAAGCCACAGGCAAAAGCGCAGCCGAAATCGACGCCGTCACCACAGCCAACGCTCAAAGATTCTTCTCTCTATGAAACTATTTATCCGCATACTCATCGCCTTCATGCTGTGCGCGGCACCGGCTTACGCCCAGACTCCGAAGAAAAAATCGTTCGAAGACCTGGAGGTGAACAAGAAGCCGAAAAAATCGTTTGGCGACCTCAACAAGAACAAAAACGCTAAGCCGGCTCCGGCCCCTGCCCCTGCTCCCAAAAAACAGCCCGCCCCGGCTCCCGCGCCCAAACCCCAGCCTCAGCAACCCCGGCAGCAGGAGCAGTCGCGGGTTGAAGTGCGCCATACCGGTTTCGGCGAAGAGACATGGTATCACAACCCCGACGGCTCGGCAATGGTTATCACCCGACGCCAATGTGTCAACTGTCATGGTACCGGAGTCTGCCCCGTATGCCATGGCACACAAGGCAAATATGCCAACGGCATGTGGTACGGATGCACATTCTGCGCAGGACTCGGCGGACGATGCAAAACCTGTCAGGGCAAAGGCATAACTACCGGCACGACGTTCATAAATCAGTTCGGTAACGCCATCGGCTACGACGAATACGGCAGAATATCACTCGGCAGCGGCGCACCCAAAAGCGGCGGTTCCTCCTCGCGCAACCGCAAGAGCGACGTCGAGCCCATCGATATCATCCAGTACAACACCCCCGACTACACCGGCAGCGGCTCCGTGTCCTGGTGCGACAAATGCAAAAAGTGGGGCTACACCCACACCCACAAAACAGTACGCTGAACCACCTAAACCATCATTACATATATGTCGAAAATAGGATCTGTCACTACTGCCCGCGGACGTAAGGCGCTCCTTCTGGGCAGCGGAGAATTAGGTAAAGAAGTTGCTATCGAACTCCAGCGCATGGGCGTGGAAGTAGTAGCCTGCGATAAATACGCCGGCGCTCCCGCCATGCAGGTTGCCCATCGCTGCTATGTGTTCAACATGCTCGACCCCGACGAGCTCCGCAGGGTCATAGAACTCGAAAAACCCGACCACATCATCCCCGAGGTAGAGGCCATCGCCACCCCGGTGCTGGTAGAGCTTGAAAAGGAAGGCTACAACGTGACGCCCACAGCTACAGCAGCCTACCTCACCATGAACCGCGAAGGCATACGCCGCCTCGCCGCCGAGAAACTCGGTCTGCCCACATCGCCCTACCGCTTCGCCGAGACCTACGAAGAATTCCGTGCAGCCATCGACGCCATCGGGCTGCCCGTAGTGGTAAAACCCGTGATGAGCTCGTCGGGCCACGGACAGAGCACAGTGCGCACACCCGAACAGATCGATGATGCCTGGCGCGAGGCCCAGGAAGGCGGCCGCGCAGGTGCCGGACGCGTCATTGTGGAAGGCTTCGTGGATTTCGACTACGAGATCACCCTGCTTACCGTCCGCAGCATATCGGGAACCGTGTTCTGCGAGCCCATAGGCCACATACAGGTCAACGGCGACTACCGCGAGTCGTGGCAGCCGCAGCCCATGACCGACAAAGCTCTCGAAAACGCCCGCCATATAGCCAAGGAAGTGACCGACGCCCTCGGCGGCTACGGCATCTTCGGCGTGGAACTTTTCGTGAAGGGCGACCACGTGATTTTCAGCGAAGTATCGCCCCGTCCACACGACACCGGCATGGTAACCATGATTTCGCAGGATCTGAGCGAATTCGCACTCCACGCCCGCGCTCTGCTCGGGCTGCCGGTACCGGCCGTACGCTTCTATGGCCCGTCGGCATCGCGTGCCGTCGTAGTTGAAGGCGACACCGACACCATCGAGTTCGGCAATCTCGACAAAGTGCTCGCCGAACCCGGCACACAGATGAGGATATTCGGCAAACCCGAAATCCACGGACACCGCCGCATGGCCGTAATACTCGGTACCGACGATACTCTCGAAGGTGCACGCGCCAAAGCCAAACGAGCTCTCGACGCGCTCGAAGTAACCGTATACTAACACTAACTAACGAAATATTCCGGGCGGTGACTCAATCTTTGACGCCGCCCGGTTCTTTCTCTGCTTCCGTATGAAAAATTTTCTTATCGGACTCGCGGTATTTCTGCTTATCGCCACACTGATGTTCGGCATAGTACTGTTAGGCTACACCGATGTCGAATGGTGGATTCCGACCGGAGCGGCAGCCGTGATAGCAGTGCTTACCTTACCGGTGACACTGATTATCCGACAGAAAGGCAATCGCAAGAATGGCATCCTCACATACCTGGTGCATCTGTGCACAGCCGGTATAATAGCCTTTACCGCCATTATGGCGGGTAACCGCTATATGCCCGGCACCGACGAACACCACGAAGACGGTATCGTAGCCCGGAAATACAGCGAGGAACGGACACGGCGAGTGGGCAGGCGCCATATGGTGCGACGCACCCGCGAATACTACGTAGTGGTACAGCTGCCCGACAGCACGACGTTCGAACAGCCCGTCAGCATCGAGTACTATAACCGTGTGCGCACCGGCGCGCGCTACGACGTCACCGTCCGCACCGGCTTTCTCGGCTGGAGAGTCGTGGAATAGTTACTTTATCGCCGCCAGCCCCCCCAGAGCAGTCTCTTTGTAGAGAGAAGGTATGTCGTGGCCTGTCTGCTTCATCACCTCGACAATGCGGTCGAAAGTCACACGGTGCTGACCGTCGGAGAAAGCAGCATAGAGGTTGGCATCGAGGGCGCGTGCGGCCGCGTAGGCATTGCGCTCTATGCAGGGAATCTGCACCAGACCGCAGACTGGGTCGCATGTGAGACCGAGATGGTGCTCCAGGCCCATTTCAGCCGAATATTCTATCTGGGCTACCGTGCCGCCGAACAGCTGCGAAGCAGCGGCAGCGGCCATGGCACATGCCACACCAACCTCGCCCTGGCAGCCGACTTCGGCGCCGGACACCGATGCGTTCTGCTTCACTACGTTGCCGAACAGACCCGCCGTAGCGAGAGCCCGCAGTATGCGCTTCTCGCTGAAGCCTTTCGACGTATACAGATGATAGAGCACGGCTGGAACCACCCCGCATGAGCCGCAGGTAGGCGCCGTGACGATTTTTCCGCCCGAGGCATTCTCTTCCGACACCGCAAGAGCGTAGGCATAGACAAGGCCACGGCTTTTGAGCGATTTGTTGTATCCCTCGGCATGGACGTAGTAGCTCACCGCCTTGCGCCGTACCCCGAGACCGCCGGGCAACACGCCCTCGGCCTCGATACCGCGCTCCACGGCAGCCTTCATCACGCTCCATACCTCGGCAAGATAGTCCCATATGGCACTCCCCTCGCACTCGTCGACGTACTCCCAGTAGCTCGTACCGGTTTCCTCGCAGCGCTTCATGATGTCGCTGATCTTAGTGAGCGGATATATGTCGGGGCCCGCACTGCGCGGCTGCCCGTCCTCCACTATATCGCCTCCGCCGACCGAATAGACTGTCCAGCTGTCAGCTTCCGCACCATCGGCGCCGTAAGCCTTGAAAGTCATGCCGTTGGTATGAAAAGGCAACACAATATCGGGCTTCCACACAATCTCGGCGGGAGCCACGGCCGTAAGGACCCCGAGAATGGCCTGGTCGGTAAGGTGACCGCGGCCCGTAGCGGCAAGAGCGCCGTAGAGAGTAACCTCGTAGCGCGCGGCACGGCCACGTGTACGCTCCACAAATATTTCAGCGGCCTTGCGCGGCCCCATGGTGTGCGAACTACTGGGCCCAAGCCCTATCTTATACAGCTGACGAAGTGACTCCATCTTATTTCAATTATGGATTAAGAATTATGAATTACGTAAACAGGACTATGAAATGCGGAATTATGAATTACAGATGGCTCTGACAGAAATGTCCCATTCATAATTCATAATCCATAATTCATAATTCTATTTCTTGTGTTGCGAGCCAAAGGTCTCTTTCACGTTCCATACGGCAATCGAGCCTATAAGCAGCAGGATACCGCTCACCACAAGCATGCCCACGGTGAGCGGAGCGCCGTTGGGGGCCGGCGGGAAGCAGTGCAGTATAGCGCCGCCACAGAGTGCCGCCACAATCTGAGGTATGGTGATAGTGCAGTTGAACAGGCCGAGATATGTGCCGATGTTGCCGCCGCTGAGAGCATTGGTGAGAATGGTGAAGGGCATCGACAGCATGGCCGCCCAGGCACAGCCCATCAGAGCGTAGCTAATGCCGAGCACATACTGGTTGTGGATGAAGTAGACCGACACAAAGCCGACGGCACCGATGAGAAGACTCAGCGAATATGCCAGTTTGCGGCGGCGGAAACCGGCGAGGACTATAGCCCAGAGCACGGCGGCTATGGCCTGTATGGCCAGAAGGTTGCCGTTCCAGTCGCCGGCGTCCTGATAAGCCTTGGTCGAAGGATCGAGGACGGTCTTATAGTTGAGCTCGAGTTCGTTGATGTCGGCGACAGGGGGCAGAAGAGTGGTCTGCTCGAGTACATATTCGCCGATATTGTCGTCGAGTTTGGCTATATGTGCCATCTGCAGCTGAGTCCCGGGCTCGAGGAGTGAAAGTACGGTAGCCTCGCCGTCGGGGGTGAGAGTGAGAGTGCCGTTTTCGATCACCGGCTGACGGCCGGCGAAGAAATACTTGTCGTCGTACGATTTACCGTTGAGGGTAACACCGGTAACCTCCTGCACCGAAGGAGCGTCGAAAGCCTGAAGAGCCACGGCGTCGGTCGAATACGTCCACATATACAGGAAAGCAGCCCAGCAGAAGAACTGCACGATGCCGACGGTCCAGAACACCTTGGGAGCCTTGACAAGGAGGCGGAACATATTCTCCTTCGGGCCTTTTTCCTCTTTCCCGGTCTCGATGCCGTGGAAAGCCGCATATTCGGCCGGCGGCATTTCCTTAACCTTGGCAAAAGTATATACTACGCACAGCAGCAGGATGAAAGCGCCCAGATAGAACGCCCATGTAACTGTCGGAGGCACCTCGCCTGCCGGAGCGGTGTTGCTCAGGAACCATGCCAGCACGAAGGGTGCCACATAGCCCACCACCGAGCCGGCATTGCACAGGAACGACTGTATGGAATATGCCAGGCCTTTCTGACGCTCGTTGACCATGTCGCCCACAAGCATCTTGAAGGGCTGCATGGCCATGTTGATCGAAGTATCAAGCAGCATGAGCATTACCAGACCGAAGATAATGGCCTGCGAGATGGCCAGTCCGAGGCTACCGGCATTGGGCAGGAAACACATCACAATGATGGCTACTGCCGCGCCTATCAGCAGATAGGGAAGACGGCGCCCGAAGCGGTTCCAGGTGCGGTCGCTGGCCGAGCCTACGATAGGCTGCACTATCAGGCCCATGAGAGGCGGCAGAATCCAAAAATAACTCAGATCGTGGGGGTCGGCGCCGATGGTAGAGAATATACGGCTGACCTGCGAGCTTTGCAGCGCATACGCTATCTGTACGCCGAAGAACCCGAAGCTCAGATTCCATAGCTTCCAGAAGCTTAAATCGCGTTGGTCTTTCATGAATAAAGATATAATTTTGTTAGTAAGTAAGTATATATAAATCAGTAAGTAAGTCGTATCATTTCCCTTCGGCGGCACTGCGCAGCCATGCTATCTCCATCTTCCAGAGCGAAGGGTCGGGAGTCTCGAGGATGAGAGGAATGCTGTCGAGGCGCGTGTCGGCCATGAGAAGGCCGAAGAAAGGCGAGCCGAGTTCGCCGCGGCCTATGGATGCGTGGCGGTCGACACGCGAGGCCAGTGGCTTGAGAGAGTCGTTGACATGCATGCCGCGCAGATAGTCGAAGCCCACAGCGGCGTCGAACTCGCTCCATACGGCCTCGTAGGCAGCGGGGGTCGACATGTCGTAGCCGGCGGCGAAGGCATGGCAAGTGTCGATGCATACTCCCACACGGCTTTTGTCAGCCACACCGGCGATGATGCGCGCAAGCTGCGCGAAAGTATAGCCAAGGTTGGTGCCCTGCCCCGCCATATTCTCTATCACGGCACAGACACCATCGGTACGCTCGAGAGCAAAATTGATCGACTCGGCCACAAGGTCGAGAGCCGAATCCTCGCTGAGTCCGCGCATGTGCGAACCCGGATGAAAATTGAGCCTGTCGAGACCAAGCGACGCCACACGCTCCATCTGAGAGGTAAAACTGTCGCGCGACATCCTGAGCTTACGGGCGTCAGGCGAGCACAGATTGAGCAGCAGCGAAGCATGCGGGAGAATCTGCCGAGGCGTGAAACCGTTGTCGGCGCATTCGCGACGGAAACGGTCGAGCTCGCCCTGCGGATAGGCCGGATAGCGCCACAACTTGGGATCGACCGGGCAGAATGCAAACGCAGTCGCGCCTAAAGCCTTGGCTATAAGCGGTATTTCGCCCACATTAGGGAGACAGTCGATGTGCGCACCGAGATACTTCAAATCACAAACAATAAATTTTCCTCAAATTTAACAATTTTTTTCCAACCTATGTTCGTCTGCCACTCTAAAAATGAAAAATAGCGGTGTTAACGTGTCTTTAGGGCCGGCAGAAACTGCTTGGCGGTCGTTGTTAAGAGGGTGTTTCTGTCAGCGGGCGCAGAAGCGATAGCCCATACCGAGCATCAGGTTTCCGGGATTGCGGAAGCGTTCCAGACGGTAGCCGGTGCTGATGTAAAGATAGTCGGTGATAAATGTCTTGAGAGTAAACATCTGATACCATCCACGCATATCGGGACCGCCGGGAGCATATACGCTGTGACCGATACCTATGTTGACTGCGAAAATGGGCATCTGAAGCTCGGCGCGCACACTCAGTCCGGCCATCACACGGTGGCTGAAAGGCTGCCGATAGAATTTAGGATCGTCGGGCGATGTCCCCTCCACAAAGTAAGGGCTCAGGTTCGCGCCTTCGTCGTACTGAAGGTCAAGCGAGGCGCCCACCGAGAACATCGGATTGAAATGCCACAGGGGGTTGATATTCAATCCGGCGACACCGAAGTGGCCGGGAATGAGACGCATCTCTGATTCAAGACCGTCGTAGCCGTAGTTGCAGTCGAAAAGATTCTTGCGCCACGCGCCGTAGGCGGTAATGTCGTACGACATATGCGCTTCGTAGTCGCTCCAGTCCATTTTGCGCACCGCGAACTGGGTGCCGGGTTTCCACACCATTCCGACTTTGCCCCACAGCACATTGACACCGGGATTGGGATAGTCGGTATTGCCGTTGGAGAAGTGCGACAGATTGACGCCTCCGACAAGGCTGAAATGCTCGCTTAGAGCATATTCGAGCTTGAATCCCAGATCGATATATGCGTTGACATGCGAGCCGAACCCGCTAATCGACTCATAGTCGAACGGTTCGGAGTCGCTATTCTTTTTCCATCCGGCAGAAATGCCGAAATTCCATTCATAGTCCAAAGTCAGACGGCGCGAGAACGACGCGATACGCGAACCCTGAAGCACGTAGATATTTACCGGATTCCCGGTTACTTTCGAGCTGCTGAAACCCGTCGCCCCGATACCGATGCCCTGATAGGCATAGGGATAATAGCGGCCATAGCGGCTGCGGGGCGAAAAAGAGAACGAATACTCAGCCGACGCGCCAAAGGCGGCATCGGTACGAGCGCCGAAGCAGTTGCCGCCCTTTACAATCTTATTGGACGGAAGCACATAGGCGCCCCGTAGCGACACTTCCAGCCGATGCGACACAGCAGTCGAGTCGGCCGCATAGACCGACACTGCCGCCATCACAGCGGCTATCGCTGTCAGTAGCTTTTTCATAAATCTTTAATTTCCGATATAAACTTCACCGGAACCATCAGCCGCAGCTGACACTCCACATCTTCGGGCTGCTGAGTCATGGGGTTGACAGCATGGACAGTACAATCGAGTCCCAGACATTCGTACTCGCAAAACAGAGTGACCTCAAGCGGTTTGCCGGCCGGCAGCGTTACAGCAGCAGGCATAGTCGGCACAAAACGGGTGAATATAATGGAGCGCGATGTAGTCAGAGGCGCTTCTTCTCCGGCCATCTCCCAGGCACTCGGATGCCCTATGCCGTAGCCGACAAATGAAGGAACAGGGACTGAAATACCGCTGTTCAGCACCCGATCTGCGAATAAATCATCCGAATACCACGGCATGAAGAAGTAGTCCACAGGCATGTCTTCGATATTAGGGAACGAGAACTCCCGAGGCTCCGCCAATCCCTCGGGGAAGCGGTATGAAATCACATTTCGGGTATAATCCTTGTCGGGATAGCCCGACCATTGGTTAAGAGTGTAGTCGACATCGAGAATTTCGACACTGTACTCGGCGGTAGGCCGGACGGTTATTTCCACCGGGATGTATTCGTATCCGTCGCATACGGTCATGCCAAGTCTGGCATCCGAATTCCCGAGATAGCTTACAAGATTCACAACTATACCACCTGAGGTATAATGCCCGTTTAGTTCGACATAAGGCGTAACGAAAGAATACGACTCGCCTTCCATAGTGCCATGGTACATGCCCTCTTCCGACGAAAACCAAAGTTCCTCCACCGTCCAGTTTTTTCCCGAAACCCTGATACTTGCCGTGCGGCAGTCGGGGCCGAGCACATCGGTGTCGGACTCGACTTTCAGCGGTTCGATAAAAATATCATTGTTGCAGCCCGTAAGAACGGCACCTAACACAATGATATACAAAAAAAGAAATAATCGAATGTTCTTCATATCAGATGCAAATATAAGCAAAAATTATATACGGTTATATTAAACATAGTCCTTTTTACGTTTGTTAATTAAATTATACATATCTTCTAAACAACCGCCATGCAATGTGGCATACTTATCCGACATAATAATAGGTACATAACACATGAAAACCCCTTCATCTTCATCGCATCGCAAGACTAAAGCCTCCTGGGAAGTCGAAGACCGGTCGGTATTCGCATCGGGCATTTTCTTCTCGGCGCGGCAGGCCCTACGGCGTCATGCCACAGGTGGAAATGTGCTCATCGCAGCAACCGTGCTCGCACTTATAATAGCAAATATACCGGCCATAAACCAGACCTATTTTTCATTCTGGGAACAGGAAGTACGCCTGCAGCTTGGCGACTTCAACTTCTTCAGCCACAGCGGACACCCCATGTCGCTGCTGGCGTTTATCAACGACGCCCTCATGGCCATATTCTTCTTCACAATAGGCCTCGAGATAAAGCGCGAGGTGCTGGTGGGCGAGCTGTCGTCGTTCAAGCAGGCTTTGCTGCCGATTGTCGGCGCTATCGGCGGCATGGTTGTTCCGGTGTTCATCTACTATCTCATGAGCCGTGGAACCGACTATACCGGCGGAGCCGCCATACCCATGGCCACCGACATAGCATTCTCGCTGGGCGTACTGGCCATGCTCGGCAAGCGCGTGCCCATGTCGCTCAAGATATTCCTCACCACACTCGCCGTGGTCGACGACATCGGCGGCATCATAGTCATAGCCGCTTTCTACTCCACACACATCGAGGCGATGCTGCTGCTCTACGCCGCCGGACTGCTCGGCATACTCCTGCTGGGCTCGGTACTGCGCATAAAGAGTAAGATTTTCTACCTCGGCATAGGCGGCATCATATGGTTCCTCTTCCTCAACTCGGGCATACACCCGACCATAGCGGGTGTCCTTGTGGCGTTCTGCGTGCCTGCATCGCCGGTGTTCGCGCCAAAGAAATACATAAAAACCATACGCCGCTCGATATCGCACTTCTCGCAGGACGACGAAGAAAGCCTCGAACAGAAAACCATTCTCGACAAAGAACAGATGAACTGGCTCAAAGAGGTCGAAAGCGCTTCGGACAAAGTGATTTCACCGCTTCAGGACCTCGAAGACTCCCTGCATCCGATAGTCAACTTCTTCATAGTGCCGCTCTTTGCCTTCGCCAACGCCGGTATATTCCTGCTCGACATGAATCCGGCCACACTCTTCGAAGGCATATCCCTCGCAGTGATGTGCGCTCTGGTCGTCGGCAAATTCCTGGGCATACTGTCGTTCTCGTGGCTGGCCGTTAAACTGCGGCTCGCACCCATGCCCGCCCACTCCAACTGGCACATGATGTCATCTATATCCATGCTCGGCGGCATCGGATTCACCGTGTCGCTGTTCATTGCCACACTCACCTTCGACGCCGCTCAGCCCGCTCAGGCCTATCTGCTCGACCATGCCAAACTCGGCATCGTGGCCGGCTCGCTCATTGCCGGAACGGTAGCCTTCGTATGGCTCCACTTCACCCTGCCGCGAGGTGTGGCTCCCGATGCCGTTGAAGAATAATCCGGGGCTCCCTTACGTGCCCTCCGACAAGAAAAACGGCCTCCAGACACCTCTCGAAAGGTCTTAATTATCTTTAACAGAGGGAAATTTGGCGATTTCACATTTGTTTGTTAATTTTGACGCGAAATGTTAAACTTCATCCCCGAATACCCTTCCTTCTCCCGAACTTTAACATTCGCTATTTGTTAACAAAATATACATATTTTAAAACAGCTCCCGCGGCCCCGCGCCAAGGAACAACAATATGAAGAAACAGACTATCTGGATACTGACCATAGTGATGGGACTATGCTTCATGGCGCTTCTGTGCATACAGATATTCTACATGAAAAACATAGTGCAGATACGCTACGAGCAATTCTCGCAGGGCGTACGCCAGAGCCTTGTGGCTGTGGCCACCCATCTGGAACAGGACGAGACCAGGCATTTCCTCGAAGAAGATGTGCGTCAGGTCGAGACCTCGGCCGTGGTGTCGCAGTACCTCGGCGATCCGGTGCCGCGCCTCGACGGTATCAAATATTCGTTCACGACCAAGACCGGCCTCGAGGCCGACCTTACCATAAAAGGCGATATCAACGAAATATCCAAGATACAGGGTGGAGGTACCGTTGGCGCCCACTACCGCGCCTTCCAGAACGACTACCGCAACCGCTATCTCTATCAGAAAGGCATGCTCGACGATGTGATTCTCAACATTATGTCGAAAGCCTCCACACGCCCCGTGAGCGAGCGCGCCGACTCCGCCCGGGTATGCACCTACCTGCGGCAGGAACTCGACACCCTCGGCCTGAAAGTGCCGTTCGAATTCGCCGTTGCCAACTATGCCGGCACCGTACTCTACAAATCGGCCGGATTCCATACCGCGGCGTCCGACCGCGACAACATGTTCATACAGACACTCTTCCCCAATGACGGCGCCGGGCCCCACAACTACCTCAAGGTATATTTCCCGACAAAATCCGACTACATTTTCTCGTCGATATCTTTCCTGGTGCCGGCTTTCGCTTTCACATTCATATTGCTGATAATATTTGTCTACACCATCATCGTGGCTTTCAGGCAAAAGAAACTCACCGAGATGAAAAACGACTTCATCAACAATATGACCCATGAATTCAAGACGCCGATTTCATCGATATCGCTGGCGGCACAGATGCTCAACGACCAGAGCGTGCGCAAATCGCCCATGATGCTGCAGCAGATATCCACCGTCATTACCGACGAGACAAAGCGTCTGCGTTTCCAGGTGGAAAAAGTGCTCCAGATGTCGATGTTCGACCGCCAGAAAGCCACCCTCAAGCTCGAGGAAGTCGACGCCAACGCCGCCATCTTCAACATCGTCAACACCTTCAAGCTCAAAGTCGAGAAATACGGGGGCTCCATCAGCGCCGACCTCGACGCCATGGATGCTATCGTCACTGTCGACGAAATGCACTTCACCAACGTTATCTTCAACCTCCTCGACAACGCCGTGAAATACCGCAGCGAGGAGCGTCCACTCAAGCTCACCGTCGCCTCGCGCGATCTCTCGGACGAACGCCTGCAGATTACCATCGAGGACAACGGCATAGGCATACGGCGCGACGACCTCAAGAAGATTTTCGACAAATTCTACCGCGTATCCACCGGCAACCGCCACGATGTCAAAGGTTTCGGCCTCGGACTGGCCTACGTCCGCAAGATGATAGGCGAACTCGGAGGCGACATCCGCGTGGAAAGCGAATTCAACGTAGGAACAAAATTTATAATAATACTACCACTCTCTAAAAATTAACGACTATGGAAGAAAGAATAAAAATTCTTCTCTGCGAAGACGACGAAAACCTCGGCATGCTCCTTCGCGAGTATCTCCAGGCCAAAGGCTGCTACGCCGACCTCTTCGTCGACGGAGAAGCCGGTTACAAAGCTTTCCTCAAAGGAAAGTACGACATCTGCATCCTCGACGTGATGATGCCCAAGAAAGACGGCCTCACTCTCGCCCAGGAAATCCGTGCCGTCAACTCCGAAATACCCATCATATTCCTTACCGCCAAATCGCTCAAAGACGATATCCTCGAAGGCTTCAAGATCGGTGCCGACGACTATATCACCAAGCCCTTCTCGATGGAAGAACTCGTGTTCCGCATCGAAGCCATCCTGCGCCGCGTCAAGGGTAAGAAAGGCAAGGAAATAACCATGTACAAGATAGGCAAATTCACTTTCGACACCCAGAAACAGGTGCTCCTCATCGGCGACAAGATCACCAAGCTCACCACCAAGGAATCGGAACTCCTCAGCCTGCTTTGCGCCCATGTCAACGAAATCCTCGAGCGCAACTACGCACTCAAAACCATCTGGATCGACGACAACTACTTCAACGCCCGCTCCATGGACGTCTACATCACCAAGCTCCGCAAGCACCTCAAGGACGATCCCTCCATCGAAATCATCAACATCCACGGCAAAGGCTACAAACTCATAGCCCCCGAAGCCGACACCCACTGATTCCCCCACTCCACCAAATAAAACACAGTCCCGGAAGCCCACCAGCCCCCGGGACATGTTTTTTATGTTTCAGAGTCGAACATCCCTATTACAAAAAAACACGGTTCACTATAAGCACTAAAGCCTCTAAGGTTTGATATTAAGGAAAAAAGCTTATCTTTGCATTATCAAACAGATAAAGCAGCCATGATACTCTCCGTCCCTAAGCCGCCTATGGATCGCTCCGATGTCGCCCGTTGTTTCCGCGATAATTTGAAACCAACATCTCTCGAAAATGAATAATCACAGATCCTCATTATCAGATACTCCACTTACTTTATCGACCAATGACTTTGGGACCGAAAAGTATGTAGAAGGTCTTGTCAGATTCATCGAACACTCCGCAGCTCCCATTACTATTGCCTTAAAAGGCGAATGGGGCAGCGGGAAAACGTCGCTAATGAATCGGCTTTACAATGATCTTTGCTCAGACGATAAGGATTTTATTGGTATCAAAATCAATACTTGGGAGTTCTCCATGTTGGCAACTCCAGAGGAAACTGTAGTGAAGATTATAGTACACCTTGTAAATTCATTATCCGATAACGACCCTAAAACATCTGAAAAGCTAATTAATTTCACAAAGAACGCCGCTAATTTTGTCTTTCGAGCACTTCGAGAATGGGGAAAAGGTGTTGCGCCCGGTGCCGGAGTCGCCATGGAAACAATGAATATCCCTAATGAAATTTTCTCTCCGGAAGGACATCGAGGGACTGTGACTCTTTCTGATCTTAAGGACTCTCTTACTCAAGCAATATCGAAATCGCTTGGCGACACTAAAAAAGGCGTCATAATCTTTGTCGATGATCTGGACCGTTTGAATCCACCTTTAGCGGTACAAATTCTGGAACTCCTTAAAAACATCTTTACCCTTGACAATTGCATCTTTGTTCTCGCTATCGACTACGATGTCGTTGTTAAAGGCCTCGAACCAAAATTTGGCCCTTATAAGCCGGAAAACGATAGAGAATTTCGCTCCTTCTTCGACAAGATAATTCAGGTACCGTTCTCCCTCCCGGTAAGCAATTACCGACCAATGGAATTCGTATTTGATTCTCTTGTCGCTATAAACTATATTACGCGGGCTGAGAGAAATATCCCAATCATTCAAAAGTCTATCGAAAGGATTGTAGTATCTTCTGTCGGCAAAAATCCCCGTGCTATAAAGAGGCTTATCAATACGCTTTCCCTCTTGGATTGCATTTCTAAATGCTCCTCCAACGAGAGTACAACCGAAACTATTGAATATAAAATCATAAATTTTGCTATTGTAAGCCTTCAGGTCTGCTATCCTAAAATTTATGATATGCTGTTAGTAAATCCACTTTTCACAAAGTGGGATGCTCACATCGCCGCAAAATTGGGTCTGCATCTCAGTAATAATGAGAGTGACAACATAGAGGAAATCAATGGTGAAATTATTCTTGATGCTCTTTGCGATAAGGAAATTTTCTATGACAAGCATCATGCCGAAATCCTTGAATTAATTTCACTTGTTAACCGCAACGCAGAACTGCTTAATCCAAAATCTCCGGGAGAAGCTATACAGGAATTATTGTTCCGGTCTTCAGTTACAAATGTGTCTACTTCGGAACCAATTAAATTTGACCGGAAAGACTTGATTTACAAGCTTCATGATAACGTCTGGAGTTATATTACCTCCAAATTGCCGGACTTAAGGTCACAATTCAAACGGAATACAGGAAATGGCGGATATTATATATTTCTTAATGATGATTCATATTTCGAGGTGATATTCCAGCCACATGAAGGCATTGGAAAAATTTCACTTCGCATATCCCTCGATGTTTGGAACAGACGCCCGGAACGACTTAAAGATGCTCCATATAGTGAAGTTATATCTGATCATTCTGTCCTCAATGTGATCAAGCCAATGAACGATGTCGTTAAACGTCTGACCCAATATGGCCTTATCGAAGGTAAGACCTTCGAAGAAAAATATCGTTTTAACGATATTATTGAGGAGTACAAGTTTCGTGAAGGAGAACTCTGGAACGCCATCTCCGGCTCCCTTGACTATTGGATTAATGTCAAGAATGTATCTGATTTCGAGGATTCGCAAATTATCAGAGCCATAGGAGATCTTATAATCGGTGCGTACGAAATGAAAACTCTTGCATTGCAAATAAAGTAATCTGAACCCTGACGATTCAGAGGGGCGGGAAGCCGAGGGGGACGGTGGCATCTGCGATCTTCCAGGTGCCGTCGACTTTGGTCATGGTGAATGTGGTAGAGCCTTTATGGCCCATGTCGGACCACCGGACTACGACGGTGTTGTCAGCGCCCGGAACTACCGAAAGGACCTGCGAAGGCGAATCATCGCCATCCTGCATACCCGAGCGGAGCAGCCAGGTGGCAAAGCCTCCTCCATCGGCGTCGTTTTCCTCCCACAGACGTCTGAGAAAGCCCACGGTGCATATATCGTCCCACATCCCGGACTGCTCACTCGCCGAGGTGCGGAACACCCCGTTCTCATAGAGATTTCTGATTTTCTTTTCTATGTCCGGGAACTGAGCGGTAAAGTCACTTTTGTCGCCTCGTATAATTATAGTTCCCGGCTCTCTGAAGAATATCGGCCAAAGCATCTTCAGAGTTTTTTTCTCGGGTGTATAGTATTTCACCATGAATCTCGGCAGAGCAGCTACAAGACGGAGAGCTTCGGCGTTTGCGGCCTCGTCTGTGCTCGATTCAATCACCTTGCCGTCGGAGACAGAACCGTCGGGATGAACCAGAAATTCCACCACCACCCTTTCGTTGCCGCGGTAGCCTTCGGGAATACGGATATTCGCGTTGACCCATTCCTTAAGGCGGCCGTTTCCGCCGGGAAATTCGCAATAAGGCTCGGTACACATGGTGCGCGCCGACGCCTGCGCCTTCGCTTTAACGGCCGAAAGAGTTTCCGGCGACACGGTGATAAATATTGCCCTGTTACCGTATCTGTCGTCCTTCACTTTCATTTCCGCAATAGAATCGACAGGCACCATGCCGGGGTCGGCACCGCTTATCCATTCGTTATTTAAATACCAGAATACGGTTTCTGTATCCTTCTGCGTCAGAGGATATCGGAGTTCCTGCACTACGGTATCGGCCGCACTGCAGTTCTGAGCGAGAGCCACACCGGCCTGAGCAAGAGCTAAAACGACAAAAACAAGCTTTTTCATAAAAATCCCATTAAACTTTCTGCGCAAAGATAATGAAAATTTCTTAAGTGGCTCAAAAAAAAGCATTTATCTTTATTTCACCTTTTCCCGCAAAAGCACAAACAAAGCCCCGGAGTTGCATTATGCAAAAAATGCCACGCCAGTAGGGGCAACTCCGGGGCTTCGGAAAATCGATTGTATCGCTTACTTCGCGAGTACCGAAAGAGCGGCCTTGTAGGCCGGTTCGTGTGTTATTTCTTCTACCAGATCCGAGAAGATAACCTTGTGGTTTTCGTCGAGCACTATCACAGCACGCGCCAACAGACCGGCCAGCGGACCGTCGACCATCTCAAGACCGTAGTTCTTCACGAAATCGCCATGACGGAATGCCGACGCCGATACGAGCTTGTCGATGCCTTCGGCGGTGCAGAAGCGGCCCTGTGCGAACGGAAGATCCATCGACACGCATATCACCTGCGTATTGTCGAGTGCGGCTGCTTCCTGATTGAATCGGCGTACCGATGTGGCGCACACAGGAGTGTCGAGGCTCGGGAAGACATTGAGCACAACGCGCTTGCCATTGAAATCGGACAGATGTATATCTTCAAGCGAATTGCTTACCAGAGTAAACTCCGGAGCCTGAGTGCCCACTGCGGGGATATCTCCGTAGGTATGAATTGGAGTACCTTTGAAATAGATTGTTTCCATATTAAACTAATTACTTAAGCTTGCTTTTTGAATAACAAGCGAGCGGAAGTCTTGGTTGTATCCACGAAGAAAATCTTTGACCACGCCGTCGGCTCCCACAAAGAGTAGCACCGGGGTATCGGCGCCCACCCCGCATTCGGTAGCGGCTCCCCGGGCATTCATGAGCAGATGCTCGCCAGGGCGGATCGACGGCACCACAGCCTCGATATCGTCGACACGATGGTTTATAAAAGCCCACACCACATCGACATTGAAGGGCAGATAGTCGACAGCAGCCCGCGTCTGGCTCACAAACTCGGGCGTAGACCCTACTTCGGCATCTACGAATGCATAGATGGTCGGAGCCGCCAGGGCCTCGCCGTTTTCGTGCAGATAGCGCTCGCCGGTTGTGGTCGGCGCGGTGATGCGCGGCAAGGGCTTGCCCGGAAGATTTTCGAGCGAGTAAGAACTGCCGCGATAGCGCCCGAAAGCATCGGGATAGCGGTCGGCGAGCGTGCTTTCATCTATAACGGTCAGCGGCATGTTTTTTCCGCTGTCGCCGTAGCAGATGGTTATACTCTGCTCGCCGAGCTGGCCGGGATTGTTTTCCAGTTCTATCTTGCGGGGCATGAATGTGGCAGGATCGAGTATGTAGGTATACTCGGCCGCATCGTAGCCGTTGAAGCGCCGCACACCCTCGACCACGGTAGAGCGCACTCCGCCCACTACCGTATCGGGTGTCACCTTATAGATATATGATGTGTCGGTCATCATATCGGCGAAGCGATCGCCCAAATAGACCGGCAGAAGGTCGACAAACTGCGCCAGATTCTGCACTCCCCTGCCCACATTGCCCGACGGCGCGAAGGGTACCGGGTCCCACTGGGCATGATACTCCTGCAGTCTGCTGTCGCGGAAACGGTAGTGGGCGCCGTCGGCATAGGCCGAAAAGCCTTCCGATATGCCCGACGGCGCCGGCAGGCGCCAGTCTATAAGATAATTGCACAGAGCCAGGGTATCTCCTGCCGACACAGGAGTCTCATAGAGCGCTATCGTGTATGTCACCGGATCGGGCAACGACGGCAGAAGCACCTCGTATGAGCAGGAATCGGCATAAAAAGTGGTGGCCGACAGCCTACGGGAAATGTCGGCTAAAGAATTGGCGGCGCCGATGCAGCCTGTGGCCATCAGCGCCGAAGCAAGAATTATAGCACAGCGTTTTTGCATAATGTGATCTTTTGATAAAGAAACAATCGGACTATGGCGATTGTTCAACACAATTATCAAATCACCGGCTTTTATACTTCGGCAGACTGAAGCGGAAACCCAGACCGCCGTCCGGGCAATTTTCCACCGTAATAGTCCCTCCGTGTGCCAGAACTGTATTCTGTACTATAGGCAGCCCCAGACCGGTGCCTCCCGCTTTGCGCGAACGGCCCGAATCGATGCGGTAGAAACGTTCGAACATGTGTGCGAGATGCTCCTCGCCTACACCGGTACCATTGTCACGGAAGAGAAAGTAATAGAACTTATCGTCTTCGCCGGTGCACGTCAGCGAGCACTCAGTACCTTTTGAGTACGATGCGGCATTCTTCACCAGATTGATAATCATGCCGGTAAGAAGGTTGTAGTTGCCATGTATCTTACAGTCAAAAGGAACATCGAACGAGAATGTCATGTTTCCGAGCGTACCCGACTCATCGATATCGTTGGCAAGAGTATAGACGGCGTCGTGAAAATCCAGTTCTTCCGTGCTTATCATGTTGCCGCCTTCCTCGAGTCGGGTAATGGCCGATACGTCGGCAATAAGATTGACCAGACGGTTCACGTGCTCGCGGGCCTTCTGCAGGAAGTGCGTGCGCGAGGTCTCGTCCATGTCGGGATTGTCGAGTATGGTGTCGATATATCCTTTTATCACACCTATGGGCGTGCGGAGTTCGTGGTTGATATTGTTTGTCAGCTGTCGCTTGGCGCGTGCTTTTTCCTCAATGGCATGCAGCGCCACATTGTGCTCGCGCTTGAGCCGGCACATGGCCTGCGAACGCTCATTGTACATCTGTATTATCTGGCGGCTGATATCACCGAGCTCATCGTGCGGATAGTCCATCGCCGGTATGAAGTTGGGATCTGAGGCGGCCCTCTCGGCAATAGTGCGCAGAATCTTGATATTGCGGCCGAAATAGCGGGTAGAGAAGAACGAAAGTATGGTCACTGCCAGACCCACCGCAATTACCATATACATAATTCTGGCCGACGGTGTGGCGGCCAGACTCACTGTCTTGTTGTACGGCAGGATAGTGCACACTACTATTCGCCCGTCGGAGCTGTGGCGAGGCTGACGGTAGAAATAGTCGCCGTCGTTGGTTGTGGCGCCTGCCCCCGAGTTATCTCCAGCTTTCTCGGCCTCGGTGAGAGTGATCGGGCGCCCGTAGGCCTTGGTCAGAGTTCCGTCGATAAATAGCGATATACGTATTTTGTCGTAAATCGGATTTTCGATATAATATCTTGCAACAAAGTCGAGAAAATCATCAGGATTGACATCTTTCTCATATGCAGCTATGATACGGGCATTGACAAGGTCGAGCTGCTCTCGGATCTTCTCGCGACGAAGTTCGGCTTCATTATGAAACTGCATATAGCCCATACCAAGTATTACCACCCACAGGGTGATAACAAGAGGTACGAACATCTGCCACTGATAGCTAATCTTTCTCCTTAAATCCATAACCAAAGCCTTGGCGGGTGACTATATATTTGTCGTAGGAGCCAAGTTTTTTGCGAAGCCTGGTTATATTGGTGTCTATGGTGCGTTCAGTCACTACAACATCATCGCCCCATACTTTCTGGATTATTTCCTCCCGAGAGTAAATTCTGTTCTGGTGCGTCAGGAAGAAAAGGAGAATATTGAACTCCGTACGAGTAAGCTGCAGACGCTCGCCATTGAGCGTGCACACCTTGTCGTTGCGGTCAATGCACAGGTCGTGAAAAGTAATGTCGCTTTCGTAAATAGAATCTTTTCCTGCCGCTACATCATTATTGCGGGCTGTCCCCGCCCGACGCAGCACAGCGCGGACACGAGCAAGGACTTCTCCGATAACAAATGGCTTGGTAACATAGTCATCGGCTCCTATATTAAGTCCTTTTACCACAAAATCCTCGCCCGACAACGCCGAGCAAAAAAGAATCGGGGCATTTTGCGTGGCCTCTTCGTTGCGGATAGCCTTGGCGAAATCATAACCGCTGAGCTTATCCATCATTATATCGACCATGAAGAGCGAATAATCCTTCAGATCCATCGCAAGAGCCTCCTCTGCGCTGTATGCACAATCCACCTCGTAACCTTCTTTCTCGAGGTTGAATTTCAGTATTTCGCACAGGGCTTCTTCGTCGTCTATAACTAATATTTTGGTACTCATTAAAATAGCGTGTTAAATCCGTTTTACGGTGTACTGAAGTATATTTGTGTACTTTTTCCGAAGTCGAAATTAACGCTTTTTCGACAAAACTAAAGTTAAAATATGTTAAATATAAAACTCTCCCGAACCTTTATCACACTCAGACGTTAGATTAGTACAATTGCTAATTTGCACTGTGTTTTTCATGGTATTAGATTTAAGGTTAAGGATTTTCGGTTGTCGGGAGACAACCGATTTTTTTTGTCGACAGCTCTTCGTTTTCGCCGCCACATATAAGCAGAGCTGCCGTACCGGCCAGTACGACCGGTTGTTCAGCCTGGGCTGCATCGCCTGTCATGCAGGCCGTTGCGAGCGCGTCGGCAAGCATGCAGGTTGGCGCAACTACGGTAGCCGAAAGCACATCGGTCTTAAGCGGGCGTCCAGTGACGGGCGAAATCGTATGCCCGTAGATAAGACCGTCGGCACCTTTGCGGTAATTGCGGTAATTACCGCTTGTTGCCACCGCTACCGGTTCGGGCCCCAGCTCGAGAACAGTGAACCGCGAGTGCACAGCCTCAAGACGCGGTTCGTCGATCTGAATACGCCATTTCCGGCCTTTGGGATTATAGCCGACTACCTCATCAATTCC